>OGSG01000005.1_pt1 | contig 274694 bp, 250 predicted proteins | sample 1573841 | NCBI WGS metagenome assembly OGSG01 (sample SAMN03295849, study PRJEB24534) | human gut metagenome | isolation source: fecal sample 2 from infant 7 | host: Homo sapiens | place: USA: Pittsburgh, PA | collected 2014-07
TCGTCGGGCTCATAACCCGAAGGTCGTCGGTTCAAATCCGGCCCCCGCAACCAATAAAATGAACACCCTGACGGGTGTTTTTTTATGCCTGCAATTCAGCATTCCCTTTGTCTGCCTTTTACGGCCAGTCAAAAAGGCGCGTTATCCGCGCCTTGCCAGCGTCCCACCATCGGCGAAATACGCTTTGATCCCTGCCAGAATCGACTCCGCCACTTCCTGCTGGAATGTCGCGGTGCGAAGCTTACGCTCCTCTTCCTCATTACTGATAAATGCGGTTTCGACCAGAATCGACGGAATATCCGGCGCTTTCAGCACGGCGAAGCCCGCCTGATCCACTTTGTTCTTATGCAGTTTGTTGACCCGCCCGAGACGCCCTAACACCTCTTTGCCAAACTTCAGGCTGTCGGAAATCGTCAGCGACTGCACCATATCGAACATGGTGTGATCGAGATAAACGTCCCCGCTTTTACTCACGCCGCCCACCAGGTCCGCGGCGTTCTGGGTCTGCGCCAGGTATTTCGCCGCCGTACTGGTCGCGCCTTTAGTTGAGAGCGCAAAAACGGACGAACCGCGCGCGGCGCGGCTGGTAAAGGCGTCGGCGTGAATAGAGACGAACAGGTCGGCGCGCTGCTTCTGGGCCTTCGCCACGCGCACTTTTAGCGGAATAAAAATATCTTCGTTGCGGGTCATGAACGCTTTCATGTTCGCTTCGCGTTCAATCAGCGCGCGCAGGCGGCGGGCGATTTGCAGCACCACATCTTTCTCACGCGTCTTATTCTTGCCAATCGCGCCGGGGTCTTCGCCGCCGTGGCCGGGGTCGATCATAATGACTATCGGGCGATCGCGCCCTGCTTTGCCCGGCTGCGGGCCGCTGGTGGCAGGCGGCACCTGTTTATCCAGCTCGCCCTTGTTGTAATCCTCAAGCAGCGCCAGCAGCGGATCCTGCTCGTTAGTGCCGTTAGCCGGGTAGAGATCGATAACCAGACGTTCGCGGAATTCCGCGACCGGTGCCAGCGCAAAGAGATGCGGCGTCACGTTTTTCTTAAGCTCAAACACCATGCGCACGGTTTTCGGGTCAAACTGCCCGACGCGCGCGGATTTTATAAACGGATCGTCGACGCGGATCTGGCTGCCCACGCCTTTTAGCACCGCGTTCAGGTTAACGCCTTCGAGATCGACCACGATGCGTTCCGGGTTACTTAGCGCGAACTGGCGATATTTCAGCACACGGTTAGATTCCAGCGTCACGCGGGTATAGGCGGAAGCAGGCCAGACGCGCACCGCAATAACCTGGCCCGACGCAGCCAGGCCTGCCTGGCTGACGCTCAATAACCACATCGCCCCCGCGCCCTGTAACAGCTGGCGGCGACTAAAAAGATGACTGGAACCTGACATGCCACTCCCGAGCACTAATGCGAATAACTCAACTTACGACCAAAATGGCCAAAAACTTTAGCGAATGGTAGCGAAACTGTCATCTATAAAAGGGTAAACAAATGCCTTTGAACGTCTAAGTTCGCGGTAATGACGCGCCGCCGCCATAAAATTGCCACTTGCGCATGGGATAATAAAAGAATAAAAATACACAAATTACGAATAACCATTCACTGAGAGGTTTTGCCGTGGTGAAGGAGCGTCGAACTGAACTGGTCCAGGGATTCCGCCATTCTGTTCCCTATATTAATGCCCATCGGGGCAAAACGTTTGTCATCATGCTTGGCGGCGAGGCCATTGAGCATGAAAACTTTTCCAGTATCGTCAACGATATAGGTCTTCTTCACAGCCTCGGCATCCGCCTGGTGGTGGTGTATGGCGCGCGTCCGCAAATCGACGCGAACCTTGCCGAACACCATCATGAACCGGTTTATCACAAACACACCCGCGTCACCGACGCCAAAACGCTGGAACTGGTAAAGCAGGCCGCCGGGCTGTTGCAGCTCGATATCACCGCCCGTCTGTCGATGAGCCTCGGCAACACGCCGCTACAGGGCGCGCATATTAATGTGGTGAGCGGCAACTTTATCATCGCACAGCCGCTCGGCGTGGATGACGGTGTCGATTACTGCCACAGCGGACGCATTCGCCGCATCGATGAAGACGCTATTCACCGCCAGCTCGACAGCGGCGCGATTGTGCTGCTCGGGCCGGTGGCGGTGTCGGTGACAGGCGAGAGCTTCAACCTGACGTCTGAAGAAGTCGCCACCCAGCTTGCCATCAAGCTCAAGGCTGAGAAGATGATTGGGTTCTGCTCGTCGCAGGGCGTGATGAACGACGACGGCGACATTATTTCCGAGCTGTTCCCGAACGAGGCGCAGGCGCGGCTCGACACGCTGGAAGCGGCAGGCGACTATCACTCCGGTACCGTGCGCTTTTTGCGTGGCGCGGTTAAAGCCTGCCGCAGCGGCGTGCGTCGCTGCCACCTCATTAGCTATCAGGAAGATGGCGCGTTGCTGCAGGAGCTGTTCTCCCGTGACGGCATCGGCACGCAGATTGTGATGGAAAGCGCCGAGCAGATCCGCCGCGCCACCATTAATGACATCGGCGGCATTCTGGAGCTTATCCGGCCGCTTGAGCAACAGGGCATTCTGGTGCGCCGCTCGCGCGAACAGCTGGAGATGGAAATAGACAAATTCACGATTATCCAGCGCGATAATCTGACCATCGCCTGCGCCGCGCTCTACCCCTTCCCGGAAGAGAAAATCGGTGAAATGGCGTGCGTGGCCGTGCATCCGGATTATCGCAGTTCAGCGCGCGGCGAAGTCCTGTTGCAGCGCATCGCTACCCAGGCCAAACAGATGGGTTTATCCAAACTGTTTGTGCTTACTACCCGCAGCATTCACTGGTTCCAGGAGCGCGGGTTCGCGCCGGTGGATATCGACCTGCTGCCCGAAAGCAAAAAACAGATGTACAACTATCAGCGCCGCTCGAAGGTGCTGATGGCGGATTTAACCTGACAGCCCCGCTGCGGCCTGGCCATCGCCGGGCCGCGCTTATTGTTCAAAGCAGGCCATCAGGCCGCTGCGCCGTTCTGTTCTGGTCGCGATGGCCATCTCCAGCACCCGCTCATCCGCATACAGCGACAACCGCCGCCGCGCGCGCGTAATCGCCGTATAGACCAGCTCCCGCGTGACCACCGGCGCGAACTGCCCCGGCAGGAGTAGCGCCGCATGATCGAACTCCGATCCCTGCGACTTATGCACCGTCATCGCCCACGCGGTATCGTTATCCGGCAAGCGGCTTGGCACGACGGGTTTCAGCTTGCCGCCGGGCATCGGGAACCAGACGCGCAGGCCGTCGCCACGATCCAGCGCCACGCCGATATCGCCGTTAAACAGCCCCAGCGCGCTGTCGTTGCGCGAAATCATCACCGGCCGTCCTTCATACCAGCGCGACAGGGGCGTGCGACGAATCAGACGCCGCTGCGCCAGCGCATGTTCCACACGCTCGTTAAGCCCGGCGACGCCGAACGGCCCTTCACGCAGCGCGCAGAGCATCTGGAATTCGCTGAAGGCCGCAAGAATCGCCTCCGGCTCGGCACGTTCGCGTACCAGCGTTAAGAACCGCTCGTAGCCTGCAAGCGTCTCGTCAATCATCTGGGCGTAGTCATCGTTACCCGCCAGCGTCTTGCAGGCGATATCGTCAAAGCCCCGGCTAAACGTCGCTCTGGCGGCGCGATGATCGCTGCGATTAACGGCAAACGCGAGCTGCCCAATGCCGGAATCGCTGCCAAAGCGATAACTTTTCTGCAGCAGGCACAGGCAGTCGCGCAGCGCCCCGGCCGGATGCGGCTCGCCGCCGTTAATGTGGCACCCTGTGATGCGGGCAAGCTCGGCGGCGCGTTCAGCGGTAAAACCGTGGTTCACGTAGTGGCAGATATCACCGAGCACCGCCCCCGCTTCTACGGACGCCAGCTGATCGCGATCGCCTAAAAAAATCACCCGCGCATGGTCCGGCAGCGCCGCGATAAGCCGCGCCATCATCGGCAGGTCTATCATCGAAGCCTCATCCACCACCAGAACATCCAGATGCAGCGGGTTGCCTTCGTGGTAGCGCAGCCGCTGGCTGCCCGGCTGCGCGCCCAGCAGACGGTGCAGCGTGCTGGCTTCTTCCGGCAGCGCGTTTTTCTGCGCGTCGCTCAGCGGTAAACGGCGCAGCGCAGCGCCGAGCGATTCCGTCAGGCGCGCCGCGGCTTTACCGGTCGGCGCGGCAAGCCGAATACGCGGCAGTTTCTCTTCTGAGAGCTGCACCATGGCCGCCAGCAGTTTTGCTACCGTGGTCGTTTTGCCGGTGCCCGGCCCGCCGGAAATCACCGAGATGCGCCGGGTGAGCGCGACCGCTGCCGCCACTTTTTGCCAGTCCACTTCATCGCCTGGTGGCCCAAAAAGCGCCTCCAGTACCGCGCTCAGGCGCGCTTCTTCCAGTTCAATACGATGGTTACGCTCGCGAAAGAACGCCGCGACCGCCCTCTCATGACGCCACATGCGGTTCAGATACAAACGCTCGCCAATCAGCTTCAGCGGCGTCGGCGCCTCGTCCTCGCTCACCGCGGGCGACGCTAATAACAGTGAACGCCAGTCGTCCGGATTGCCCGCCGCCTCAAATAGCGTTTGCGCCATTTCATCGTGACGCCCGGCGAAGCAGTGCGTCGCACACAGTCGGGAGAGCGGCAGACAGACGTGGCCTTCACCGGCATCGCGGCTCACCAGCGCGGCGGCGAGCATCACCGCCGGTTCATCATCGCTAGCCACCATCATCGCAAACTGGGCATCCAGCGGGCGCAGAAGCTTTTGCACCACAGCCTGCTGGATCAGTTGATGCATTTTCATGACGCTTTCTCCTCCGCGCCGGCAAACAGCGCATCCATTGCCGTGACCAGCGCCTGCGCGGGACGCGTGGTAAAGATGCCCTGACGGGGATCCTCTTTCGTTACGCCGCGCAAAAACAGGTAAATCACGCCGCCGAAGTGACGCTCGTAATCATAATCCGGCAGGCGATGGCGCAAATAGCGGTGCAGCGCCAGCGTGTATAGCTGATATTGCAGATCGTAACGGTGCGTCTGCATCGCCTGCGACATCGCTTCAACCGTATACGCTTCCGGGCTGTCGCCAAGCCAGTTCGATTTATAATCCAGCAGGTAATAACGCCCCTGCCAGCGGAAAACCAGATCGATAAAGCCTTTCAGCATGCCGCGCACCTGACGGAAATCGAGCGGCGGACACTGCGCGGAAAGCGGGTCGTGCTTGCGAATCAGCGTGTCAAGCGCCTCAGGGCGCAGCGCGGCGTCAATCGGCACGTAAAACTCCAGCTCCACCTGTTTATCTTTCGCGCCAAGCTGATTCAGCGACACGCCGGTCTCGTTCAGCGGCGCGCTCAACACGTCATCTATCCAGCGGCTCAAGACCGGCTGCCAGGCTTCGTCGAAACCGCCCAGTTGCAACTGCTGCGTTACCCACTCCGCTGATACCGGCTGGGTAAAATCGATCTCCTCAAAGAGGCTGTGCAGGAAAGTGCCTGGCGACGCGCCGCGTGGAAACGTATGCGGCGACATTACCGGTTCATCAGGCACGTCACGCGCGCCCGCGCCGTCCAGATCCAGCTTCGGCAGCAGGTCCAGCGCGCGCCCTGCACCATGCTGTTGTAAACCTGAATAACTGGTGACGCGCCATTCATCAATAATGCGTCGTTGCAGCTCACGTGCGGCAAGTGTCGGCGGAGCAGATTCCGGCGGCATCCAGGGCGTGTTATCCGGCTCGCCCGGGATCTCCAGCGCCAGATTTTCATCGCATAAGGCTTCAATACAGCGACGCAGGCCGTTCGCATCCAGCGCTTCGCCTTGTTGAATCAGCCTGCCAAGCGCGCTGCGGTGGAGATCGGTTTCGCCTTCTTTCGCGCCACGGCGGCGAAACAGCGGCGCCACGCCCAGGCTGCAATGCCAGACGGAGCGCGTCAGCGCCACATACAGAAGGCGTAAATCCTCCGCCAGCCGCTCCATCTCCGCCAGTTCAAGGCTCTCTTCAGCGTTGCTCAGATCGAGCATCGGCGTAAACGTCTCGCGATCGTGGTAAAAGGCCTGTTTCTGCTCGCGGAAATCGGCAATAAAGGGCAGCCAGACCAGCGGATATTCAAGCCCTTTCGATTTATGAATAGTGACGACCTGAACCAGATGTTTATCACTTTCCAGACGCAACTGCTGGCTGGAGGCGCTCGCGTCCGGCTCGGCGATATGCTGGGCTAACCAGCGCACCAGCGCATATTCGCTGTCGGCCTGCGCAGAAGCCTCCTGGAGTAATTCGCTCAGGTGGAGAATATCCGTCAGCCTGCGCTCGCCGCCCGGTGTGGCGAGCAGATTTTCCGCCACCTGCCGGTGCGTCATCAGCGCGCGCAGCATCGGCATCACGCCGCGCCGCAGCCAGATCTGCCGGTAGCCGTCGAATTCCTCTACCAGCGCATCCCAGGCGTTTTCATTTTCATTGAGCGCCTCAATGGCTGGCGCATCCAGCCCGAGCATACTTGCCGCCAGCGCGCTGCGAAGCCGCGTCTCCACCTCTGGTGCCAGCACGGCCTGGAGCAGCCAGAGCATCTCCAGCGCCTCCTGGGTGGCGAAGACGCTGTCGCGGTTAGAAAGATAAACAGAGGGAATGTTTAACGCATTCAGCGCCTCGCGCACCAGATTCGCTTCGATGCGGTTACGCACCAGCACCGTAATATCTGACGCCTGAACCGGTCTCGCACGCTCTTCGCGCCACAACAGCGCCTCACCCTTCATACCTGAGCTTAACCAGTCGCGGATCTGCTGCGCACAGACGCGCGCCATTGTTTGTTGGTAATCACTTACTCCTGCGCCGTCGCCTTCCATAAGCCAAAGCTTCATGGCGGGCTGTGTTTTCCCGGCAAAAGTAAAACGCAACGACTGATTACGCGCGGCAGGCTTCACTGCCAGAAAAGGGATATCGCGAAACATAAACGCGTTATCCATCTGGCTGAATATTTTATTGACGCTCTCCACCATGCCTGGTGCCGAACGCCAGTTCGTATCAAGTGTATAGTGAGCGTTTACTTCGCCGCGAGCCCGCATGTAAGTAAAGATATCCGCACCGCGAAACGCGTAAATCGCCTGTTTCGGGTCGCCGATGAGCAGCAATGTGGTCTCTTGCTGGCCCAGCCAGATGCGACGGAAAATACGGTACTGCTGCGGGTCGGTATCCTGAAACTCATCGATCATCGCCGCCGGGTAACGGGTGCGAATCGCCGCCGCCAGCGCCTCGCCGCCCGGCTGATTCAGCGCCTCGTCAAGACGGCTCAGCATGTCGTCAAAGCCCAGCTCGCCGCGGCGGCGCTTCTCCTGCGCGACGGTGTAGCGGATTTCCGCCATCGCTCTGGCAATGAGCAGATCGCGGATGGTGAAAGGCTCGGCCAGCAGCGCATCGATTGCATCAAACACCGCATGGCGCGGCGCATCGCCTTTTTTGGTCTTCTCAAGTAGCGTGCTCTGGGCAAATTTCTCAAGCGCGCCCGGCAGTTGCCAGGAAGTGGTCTCTTCCTGCGCCCAGGCGGCCATCTGGTCAAGCCACGCGGGCAAATAACGGCTGCTGTAGCTGCGCTTATCGACGCCCGAATTCTGAATCAGCGCCGCCAGCTCTTCAGCGTTTTCACGCCACAGGGCTTTGACCTCGTCAATACGCGCTATCGCGTTTTCATAGCGCGATTCAATCGTTTCGTCATCCGGCGGTGGCGTTTTGAGCTTAGGCGCTTCGCCATGCAGAAAGCTGTTTACATCGCGCAGCAGCGATTCCGGCCCGTCCCACTGTTCGCAGACCACGCGTGCCAGGGGTTTGGCGAGCGGGTAACAGTGGCGACGCCAGAAATCGGCGCAGGCCTGATAACGCAGCAGCGATTCATCTTCAATTAACTGCTGCTCGAATGGCATCCCGGATTCAAAGGCATTCAGGCTCAGCATGCGCTGGCAGAAGCCGTGAATGGTAAAGATGGCCGCCTCGTCTATCTGTCGCTCCGCCAGCAGCAACGTACGGGCCGCCAGCGGTTTATCCGGAATCTCATCCAGCAGCCGCTGGTAGAGCGGATCGTCGGTGCGCCCGCGCAGGCAGGCCACACGCAGTTCGTGAATATTGCTGCGAATACGCCCGCGCAGCTCTTCCGTCGCGGCCTCGGTAAAGGTTACGACTAACAGCTCTTCAACGGTTAACGGGCGCGGGTGAGCCGCCTCACCGCCCAGGCCTAACAGCAGACGCAGATACAGCGCTGCGATGGTATAGGTTTTCCCGGTGCCAGCAGAGGCTTCTATCAACCGCTCGCCCGTTAAGGGCAGGCGGAGGGGATCAAGGGAGGCTGCGGGCTCATCGGTCATTGCGTATCACTCAGAAGCGGTAAAGATTGTTGCAAGTCGCTGACGCTCTGATACACCGGCCATCCTTCAGGCGCTGCATAACGCGCCTGCGGGCTCTGGCTGCCGGAGACTTGTGAGAGGATAGTCATACCCTGTCGGGCTAGTACGGCCTGATGGAAAAAGTCGGCCAGTTTTTGCGGCGTCAGCTGTCTGATTTCGGCCACAACTTTATCACGAGAATCGAAGTTTAAATTATCCCGATCGAAGTCTTTACTCACCTGCGAGGCTTCTTCGCCAAGCGTCTGTGGTGCCTGCTGCATGTCGTTAATGATACTTTGCTGTATATGCGCAAAATCCTGCGCGTTAAGCGTGCGAAGCCGCGACTCCACTTGCGGGAAGAAAGCCTGATAGCGCTTCCAGAGATAATCGGGCTGCTTTTCGCTGCTTTGCAGCAGGAAACCGATCCCCCACTGACGCCCTACCGGCATCGGGAAGGCAAAGACCGCATAGCCTAACTGCTCCTGCGTACGTAGCTGATTGTAGAACCAGGGCGAAATAATCTGCCCAAGCATGGCGCTACAGGCAGAGCTGGTCGATTCGTTATACCCGACAGGCACAAACAGCGCGGCCAGGGCGGAATCCGTGCTGCTGCCCGCTTTGTTAAAGACAGCCTGCTGCGCTTTATCTACGCTGACGTCCCGGGTGCGCGTCCAGCTTTTCCCTTTCAGGCCCAACTGACGAACGGCCTCCTGTGTGAAATTTTTCACCTGCTCAGGGGCCAGGTTGCCGACCACAAGGAATTCCGCGCGGGCATGGGTTTTCAGGCTCTCGCGATAAGCGAGAATGTCCTTAAGTGTGATTTCCGGCAACAGCGCGCGGCGCGCTTCACGCTGGAAATACGGCACCTGAGAGACCATCTGTACCGGCATAATAGCCTGATCGTAGGCTTTGCCCTGCTCCGCCGATGCCAGCATCTGCTTATACCATGATTTCGCCTGTGCCAGTTGATCCTCGGTAGGCTCGTAGCTGAAATAGCCGTCCAGCAACGTCAGGAACAGCTTACGTAAATGCTGGGTGTAGCCATTCGCGCTAATCATCAGCCCGCTGTTGGCGCTGCTGGAGAAACTGATGCCGCCTACGGAGGCCTGGTTGCTCAGCTGATCAAGGGCAATCCCGGCCAGATAATCATTCAGCGCGAACAACACCTGGTTTTTCGCGCTGTTCATCGCCTGCTCATTGCGCAGCACCAGCGTGATATCCGCTCTCGGCTCGCTGGCAAAATAGCGGCTTGGCATATAGAGCACGCGCAGTTCCGGCTCCTGAACCAGCAGTTTAGGATGCGCATACGGCTTCTGGGGTTTAATCAGGCTGAAATCGCTCGGGATATAAGGGTTTGGCTCCGGCAAAGTAAGCGAAATCTGCTGCCCGAGCGTTTGCCACTGTTTTAGCGTTGCCGCCGAGATTTTATCCACCTGATACGGCGCGCCGACAAAATAAGCCGTTTTGTTGTGCGGTTCGTCAGGGCTGATATACCAGATACGCGCGTTTTCCGGCGTCATCATCGCAAGACGCGCGTTCACCGCCCCGGGATCAAACTGATCCGCAATATTCACCACATCCAGCGTATGCTCAACGGGCACGCGCAGCATGCTGTCAGCCAGCCACTCAACATAGTTCATATCCCGGGTGATGGAGGGATAGCGGAAATCGAGATCCAGAACATGAGAGAGTTCGGTGAAATAGCGTTTATCAATGCCTTTATCGCGCAGCGTCTGAAGATAGCGGAAAATAGCTGCCGCAACGCGGTCGCGCTGTGCGAGCCCTTTGTCCGTGAGCGAGACGGAAATGACCATCACGCCGCTGTTTCCGGCGACAACCGGATCGGAGTCCGCTCTGACGCTTTCGGCAAGCCCCTCTTTTTGCAGCCAGTCAGATAACGTGCCAGGGCTGCGGCTGCCTATCATATACCCGATAAGTTCATCGGTTTTGCTACGAAATTTATCGCTATTGTTATCGATGCGAAACTCTACGCGCAGCGCCTTGAGCGGCTGCACAGGGACATAGTGAATAAAAATGCCCTGCTGCGCAGGTGTTACGACAGGGGTAGTGATTTCAGGCGCCGTCAGGTTTTTATTCGGCACGCGTCCCCAGGTTTGCGCGGCCATGCGGGCAAGCTCCGGCAACGGGCGGTTACTGTAGACCACGGCTTTCATGAGGTTCGCGGAGTAGTATTTATCCCGAAAGCCCACCAGTGCCTGATGGAGCGGACTGCCAGGCTTATCACGCAGCGTCTCCAGGTTGCCGCCGGAAAAACGCGAGCCCGGATGCGCCGGGTTTAACGTTTCGGCGCTGATTTGCGCCATACGCATCCCGTCGCGCGCACGCGCCATGGTTAATTCCGCATTTACCGCGTTGCGTTCACGATCGGCATAAGTTTTATCGAGATTCGGCGCAGCGATCGCGTCCGCAAGCCTGTCCATCGCGCCATCGAGAGCGTCATTTTCTACTTCCAGATACCAGGCGGTGCGGTAAGGTGCCGTGCTGGCGTTATGGCTTCCGCCGTGGAGCTTCAGGTATTCCGCCAGACTGTCAGGCTCAGGGTATTTTTTGGAGCCCATGAGCGTCATGTGCTCAAGATAATGCGCAAGCCCCAGATGATCGTCAGGGTCTTCCAGCGAACCTACCGGCAGCACCAGCGCGGAGAGCGATTTTACGGCCTGCGGATCGCAGACCAGTAAAACCACCATTCCGTTATCGAGCCGGATAGCCTGGTATTGACGGTTATCACGATCGCTTTTACGGATCGTTTCTTTCAGTGGTTGCCAGCCTGTATCGGCCTGAGACAAGGGAGCCCAGAAGGCCATGCATAACAACAGCGCTTTGTACCAGTTACGACATCCAGGCATCAATAAACCTCTCATTTACTGCTTCTGCTATTCATCATTAACATGCGGCGCATACGGCTACGTCCTTCTTATGAGGGCGTCAACGTCGCCGTCTGCGCTTAATGGTCAGGGTTGGTGATGGCGGAACAGCGGCAGCAGATAACGCTGCGCCTCGCGGATGATGGCCTCGTAATACTCCGGCTCCAGGTTACGCCACAGACGCTGATACCAGATATCCATCCCCTCGCCTTCTACCATCTGGTTACCCGTCCAGGCCTGAATCAGCTTATTACGTGCTTTCAACTGGGTTTCTTCATCCCACAAAATGGCATCGTTCTTCACGTCATAACAGGCTTTTAGCCACTCACCACCACTCTGCGGCAACAAAATCAGCGGTTCGCGCATTCCCTGCTGATACCCCTCGGTAAGCTCGCGCAAATAGTGTTCCGCTTGCTCACGCGGTACGGGCGGAAAGCGCCAGCAGCTATCTTTACGGCCATAAAGGCGGCTGGTTCCTTCACCGCCACAGGCACAGTAGACCAGATGCTCAAGCCAAAGTTGCATTCCATGTTCAACACGCAGTATGGAAGGCCGCCACCGTAACAGCCCGTCCTGCTGCACATGCTGCAACCAGCCCGTCATTTCGACATTACCAAGCTCAAGCGCAATCTCCTGGCTTTCGCCGCCATCGCGCTCAGCCAGCACTCGCTCGGCCAGAGCCTGCATTTCCTCTAGCTGGCTTTCCCAGAACAGCTCGCCGAACGCGCCGTAGGGGAGCTCACCTGCCGCACGGTATCGACGATAGAGGGCTTCAGGATCTTGTTGCTCCACCAGCGTATTCAGTAGCTGCTGATTCATGTGGTAGCGACCGAGGCTATCCAGCGTGAAAGGCTCGGCATCCGGCAGTTCGCTCCCTTCCGTGCGGAAGTTAACTTTCAGCCGCAACTGGAAAAAGGCCCGCACCGGATGGCGCCAGAAGCGCTGGAACTGTTCAAATGGCAGTTCCTCAAGCGTGACTGGCGTCAGCGGTTTGATAAATTCCGGATGCGCCTCACCCTGCTCGCTGGCGGCGGGCAGCCATTCGCGGGCGTAGCTCTGAGTCTCTCTGGCAGGCTGAAAGTTTTCCGCATCAAAAGGTGTTCTAGGGTAGAGCCGCATCAGGTGGGCTTTGACCTTTTTCGCGCTTTCATCACAGTTGAGCGCCTCGTCGCCCGGCAGATAATGGCTCTGCGCAAGATAATCCACCAGCTCCTGTACCAGCACTGACGGATATTTTTCGCTGTTATCCTGTACCGAGCGGCCAATGTAGCTGATGTAAAGTTGCTGCTGGGCGGAAATCAGCGCCTCCAGGAAGAGGTAACGATCGTCGTCGCGACGGCTGCGATCCCCACGCTGCGGCTTCTGGCTCATCAGATCAAACCCCAGTGGCGCGAGCGTCCGCGGATAAACGCCATCGTTCATGCCCAGCAAACATACAACCTTAAAAGGAATCGAGCGCATCGGCATCAACGTACAGAAGTTTACCGGCCCGGCGAGAAAACGCTGGCTGATGCGCTCCTGGTCGAGCATTTTCGCCAGCTCATCACGCAGCAACGTGAGCGGCACTTCATCTTCATAATGTGCGCTAATGCCTTGCTCGATAATCGCCTGCCACTGCTGTTCGATGAGCGCCAGCGCGGCTTCGGTCTCAGCATCAGGGGCAAAGAAGCTATCGAGCATTTCCCGACAGACCGGCAGCCATTCTACCAGCGGGCGCGCCTGCGAAAGCCCTTTGCGCCACAGGTTAAGCTGCATTAAGAGTTCAGCAAGATGGCCGACCAGTTCAGCAATTAACCCGCTGGATTCATCATACGGCAACACCGACTGCCATTCGCCAAGATGGCTTTCCATGGCGTAGCCCAGCAGCATACGGGTAAGACCAAACTGCCAGGTGTGCTGACCGGTCGCTGGCAGCGCCAGTTCACGCACGTTGTCATCATCAATGCCCCAGCGTACGCCGGACTCATTCACCCACTGTCGCAGGAAGCGCAGCCCCTCTTCGCTGATATTGAAACGGGCGGCAAGCGACGGGACTTCCAGCAGTGCCAGGACATCTTCAGAGACAAAACGGCTGTCCGGCAGCGAGAGTAACGTAATGAATGCCTGAAGCGCAGGGTGCGCCTGACGCGCGCGCCGGTCAGAGATGGCGAACGGCAGGTATCGCTCCTGGCTCGCGCTGCCAAAGACAGCCTGAATAAACGGACTGTAGCTGTCGATATCCGCCACCATCACGATGATATCGCGCGGCGTCAGCTGTGGATCGGCCTCCAGCATTTGCAGAATCTGGTCATGGAGAATTTCCACTTCGCGCTGGGGGCTATGGCAGACATGCACACTGATACTGCGATCTTCAGGATCCAGCAGGCGTTTTCCATCGCTGCGCTCAAACTCCTCAAGCGTCACGCCCGCCTGCGCCTGATTACGTAGTTCCAGCAGATCGAACTGCAGACTGTGCAACAGGTTATCGGGTTCGAGATCGACAAATACATCCATCTCCTCAAAGCGCTCAAGGCCTGAAATCAGGTAGGTGTAGTCACGGCCTAATTTGCCCCAGGAAGCAAGCAGCGGGTTTCCCACTTCCTGCTCGCCTTCTTCATTGAACAGAGCGGGGGCCGTTTCGCTGTCTTTAAAAAGCGGTGCCGTTCCCTCTTTCGCATGCAGTTTACGCTTGCGGCTTAACAGACGCGCGAGGAAAGCCGGGTCTTGTATGTCGCCCCAGTAATAACGGCACGGGTTAGTAAAAAGAAGATGCACATCAATGTGTTTACCCAGCGCCTGTAAAGCCTGTAGATAGACAGGGGGCAGTGCCGAGATGCCACAAATAAACACGCGGGCGGGCAGCCCTTCCGGGCGGCTTTCCGCCGTCTCAAGCGTACGAATAAAACGCTGATAAAGGTTAGCGCGGTGCCACTGCGGCTGCCCGAGCGCTGCGGTGTGTTCAACCAGCGCCCTCCAGAGCGGCGCCTGCCAGCGCTGTGGCTCGCCAAGACCATCGACAACATCTCCTGCCTCCCAGCGGGTCAACCATTCGGGGCGATACACCAGATACTGATCGTAGAGATCCGCCACGCGTGAGGCGAGCTGGAACAGTTTGCGTTTATCTTCGTCATCGTGCAGGTAGTGCCGCAGCATGTCGAAGTCAGGCAAAGTGAGCATACCTGGCAAAAGCTTCATGAGTTTCCAGCTCATGTTCTGTTTGGTAAAGGCGCTCTCCTGCGGAATATCGCGCAGCACGCGCACGAACATGTCCCAGATGAAGCTTGCCGGAAGTGGAAACTCGATATTCGCGGCGATGCCAAATTTCTGTGCCAGGCTCATCTGCAACCACTGCGCCATACCGGTGCTTTGCACCAGGACGATCTCAGGCTCGAAGGGATCGGGAAGCGGCTGTTGTTCAACAATGAACTCCATAATCGCTTCCAGCACATCAAGCCGGTTGGAGTGATAAACCCGTAACATAGTGACTCCTGACTACTGCTTTTCAGAGGGGCAATGTAAACGTCTTAACTGCCCTTGCCTGCCCCCAGGGCTCGACACAATAACCGAAATGCTGACACATCCCGCTACGGAAGTCTCCACCCGCGTCGCTTTCCAGCCTTCAGGCAAAGGTGGCGGGTTGATTTCTGCCTGCTGGCTCGCAAAACGCCAGAGCTGCCGATAGTGCCACTGATTAAGAAACCCTTGCGCCAGTACCTGGTAATACCCCGTTAACGCCCCGATGATGACGATGAACAAAACCAGAGACACCAACACTTCGGGCAGGCTAAACCCGGCCTGACGCTGGCGAGCTAAGGTAACTGGCATTGCTTCGCCTCCGTGAGCGGACAGAAGTCGCTCCAGCCATGCGGCATAAAACGCAGGCGATCACCGTCAGGCTGCGCCCAGCGCCAGAGCGTGAGGGGCACGGCATTCTCTTCCGAGCCCTCTGCTGCGACCAGCAGATACGTTTGCATCTGCCTGACGCAAGCCCGTCCTTTGACTTCAGGCAACGTCTGGCATTGCCACTGTGGTGTAAACACCCAGCGTTGGCTTTGCGACAATGCCAGCGCTGAAAGCGCCGCGTTAAACGCTTTAATCGCCGCACTTTCGTTTGCCGCGCGGCCAAAACGGCTGTCCAGTTGCTGCTGAAGCCCACCTAACATCAGACTGCCCAACAGCAGCAAAGCCAGAACCATAGCAATGGTCGACATGCCCTTCTCTCTGGCGCTCATAAGTTAAACCCACTGACGCTATGCTCCACAGCCACCGGATCGCCGTGGTAGCGGAGCATTGTTGCGCGCAACGCCACGGTAAATAGCGCAGGGAAGCCGGGCCGCCGTTTTTCCTGCACCTGAAACTTGTCGATGCGCACCATGGCGGGATTAGTCATTTTCTCCCACCCTTTCCCCTCGCAGGATGTAGCGCCCCTTAGCGTCTCAACGCTGCCGTCGCGTAGGCGATACCCCGTTTGCTCAGCATCGGCTGAAGGCGCGCTCTCGAAACGGCCATTGCTGTTCGCATCCCACTGCACCAGCAAACAGCTGCCGTCGCTATTGAGTTGCAGTGCGCGGCTATCACAACCGCCATAGCAGTAACCGGCTCGCTGTATCTGTTTGCCCACCGTAAATGCCAGCTGCCAGAGCTCTTCTTGCAAGAGCGTTTGTTGCGCCTGACGCAGTATGCCGAGCTGCAACGCAGGAAGCAGCCTTGCGGCTCCGGTTAACAATACGCTGCTTATGCCAAGCGCAATCAGCACCTCAAGCAGAGAGAATCCTTTCTCCTTTACACGCATGATGTCCCTTCTCCTGGCTCGCACAGCCGGATCCGCCCCCAGACCGAAATAATGATGCGCCACTCCCCAACGGGGCTACGTAAAATGATATGTCCTGGCCAGGCTGTATTGCGTAATCCAAAGAAGGCCAGCCCGGGCGTCATTTCAGCGATCTCTACTTCCGGCCACGGTGGTGAAAACTGATCCTTTGCTCCTTTACGACACGTCTGCTCGCTACTCGCCTGTGTGCCCAGGCACCATCCCTGCGAACCACGATTTACCCAGAGTTTGTAGTCAACATTACGCCAGTTCGCCTCCTCCCTGAGTGCTTCAAGAAAATCACGCGTTTGCTGCGCGGTCTGCCATAAACGTTGCTGGTTTTGCCAGCGCTGCCAGCCATACACGCCCGCCGCGCTCATGCTGATAATAATCACCAGCACCACCATCACTTCAATCAGGCTATAGCCCTGCTGTTTTCGGTTCATGGCGCAAGTGTGCCACTGCCAGTAAACGTGACCAGCGGTAATCCGCGAAACCGGAAGACATCTCGAAAGAAATCGGCTCGTTTGCATGTGCTTGCATAAGCGCTGGAAAATGTGCCGAAGAATGAATAACAGGAATAAAAAAACCGACGCGGAAGTGCGTCGGTTATGGCAGGGTAAGCATTAAATCGCGACGGGCGCTTTGATGGCCGGGTGAGGATCGTAGCCTTCGATTTCGAAATCTTCGAACCGGTAATCAAAGAGCGATTCCGGCTTACGCTTGATAACCAGCTTCGGCAGCGGACGAGGCTCGCGTGTGAGCTGCAAACGCGCCTGCTCCAGGTGATTGCTGTAGAGGTGCGTATCGCCGCCCGTCCAGACGAAATCGCCGGGCTCAAGGTTACACTGCTGCGCCATCATATGCACCAGCAGCGCGTAGCTGGCGATGTTAAATGGCAGGCCAAGGAACACATCGCAGGAGCGCTGGTAGAGCTGACAAGAGAGCTTGCCGTTCGCTACGTAGAACTGGAAAAACGCGTGGCAAGGCGCCAGCGCCATTTTATCCAGCTCACCGACGTTCCAGGCAGAAACAATGATACGGCGCGAGTCTGGATCGTTTTTCAGCTGGTTCAGGACGGTTTCCAGCTGGTCGATATGGCGGCCATCGGGTGTCGCCCAGGAGCGCCACTGTTTGCCGTATACCGGGCCCAGATCGCCGTTTTCATCTGCCCACTCGTCCCAGATGGTGACGTTATTTTCATGTAAATAAGCGACATTAGTGTCGCCTTTCAGAAACCAGAGCAGCTCATGGATGATGGAGCGCAAATGGCAACGTTTAGTCGTAACCAGCGGAAAACCTTCCTGCAGATTAAAACGCATCTGGTGGCCAAAAATCGAGAGCGTCCCGGTGCCGGTACGGTCATCTTTTTGTGCTCCCTCATGGAGCACTTTGTTCATCAGTTCAAGATACTGTTTCATGGCGTCTCACGAAAGTTGCTGCTGTGGGCGGCGGCGATAAGCCCAGATCATCATGGCTGCGCCTGCGACAATCATCGGAATGGAGAGGATTTGCCCCATGCTAATGTACTGCACCCACTCGCCGGTAAACTGCGCGTCCGGCTGACGGAAAAATTCAACAATAATACGGAATGCGCCGTAACCAATCAGGAACAGGCCGGAGACCGCCCCCATCGGACGCGGTTTACGGATAAACAGATTCAGAATGATAAACAGCACGATGCCTTCGAGGAACAACTCATAAAGCTGCGACGGATGGCGGGGCAGCACACCGTAAGTATTAAACAGCGATTGCCATTCCGGATGCGAGGCCAGCAGGCCGATATCTTCGCTGCGCGAACCGGGGAAAAGCATGGCATACGGGAAGCCCGGATCGACACGGCCCCACAGCTCGCCATTAATAAAGTTACCCAGACGGCCCGCGCCAAGCCCGAAGGGGATCAGCGGCGCGATAAAATCGGAGACCTGGAAGAAGTTACGTTTGGTGCGCTTCGCAAACCAGATCATCACGCAGATTACGCCGATGAGTCCGCCATGGAAGGACATCCCGCCATCCCAGACGCGGAACAAATAGAGTGGGTTTTCAAGAAACAGCGGCAGATTGTAAAACAGCACATAACCGATACGCCCGCCAAGGAAGACACCGAGAAAGCCCGCATACAGCAGGTTTTCCACTTCGTTTTTTGTCCAGCCGCTGCCAGGACGATTAGCGCGACGAACGGCAAGCCACATGGCGAACACAAAGCCCACAAGATACATCAGCCCGTACCAGTGAAGCGAAACCGGCCCAAGGGAGAAGATTACCGGATCAAAATCGGGAAAATGCAGATAGCCACTATTCATCTGTCACCAAAACCTGTTGTTATCCCGCTGAAAGTGGACAGCGGGTGAGATGCTGCGCCCTTTTCCGGACGCTCCTGAGGCTGCGGATCATAGCATAAAGCCTGGCGTGGGCGAGGACAGGAAGTTGTAAAAGATATGTAAGAGCACAACCGGTTATAGCTGTGTTACAGGCCGCCGCGAATGAGACCGCCCATGCCGCGACGCTCCATAAACGCCGCCACCTGGTGACGCACTTCTGTGGCTGATTGCGATTCGAGGCTGCGCGCGCTGAGCGTCTCGGCCTCTTCCAGCGTGATATGTCTAAGCAGATACTTCACGCGCGCGACCGAGCGGCCGTTCATCGAGAGATGGTGATAGCCCATGCCAACCAGCAGCGCGACGCACATCGGGTCGCCCGCCATTTCGCCGCACAGGCAGAGATCGATGCCGAGGCGTTGCGCCTCAAGGGCGATCATTTTCAGCGCGCGCAGCATCGCCGGATGCAGGCTGTCATAGAGACTGGCGACGCGCGTGTTATTGCGGTCTACCGCCAGCAGATATTGGGTGAGGTCATTGGTGCCGACGGAAATAAAGTCAACGCGGCTTGCCAGGTGAGGCAGCATAAACAGCATCGACGGGACTTCCACCATAATGCCCAGCCGCGGTTTAGGGATTTCATAGCCGAGCATCTCTTCCATTTCGCGGCCAGCTCTGTCGATAAGCCGACGCGCTTCGTCCACTTCGTCGATGCTCGTGATCATCGGTAAGAGGATGCTGAGATTGCCCGTTGCAGCATTGGCACGCAACATGGCGCGCACCTGGATCAAAAAGATCTCCGGCTGATCGAGTGTGATGCGTATCCCGCGCCAGCCAAGGCAAGGGTTTTCCTCGCTGATGGGCATATAGGGCAGCTGTTTATCCGCGCCGACATCAAGCGTGCGCAGCGTCACTGGCTTGTCGTTAAACATCTGCAACATGCCCTGGTACTGCGCTACCTGCTCTTCTTCGGACGGAAAACCGCTTTGCAGCATAAACGGGATTTCGGTGCGATAAAGACCAATGCCGTCGATACGACTGCCGAGTTTTTCTTCATGCTCCGGGCTCAAACCCGCATTGAGCATGACCTGCACCCGCTCACCGCTCTTCAGGCAGGCGGGCTGTTCGACATAATCTTCGGCAATCCGGCTAAGTTCATTTTCTTCGCTGAGGAGCCGCTGATATTCATGAAGCAGCACCGGGCTCGGGTCGACCAGCAGTTCGCCGCGATAACCATCGACCACCAGCATACGATGATGCAGCACAGAAGGCTGAATATCCGCGCCCATCACGGTTGGAATGCCCATCGCGCGCACCATAATAGCGGCATGGGAGTTGGCGGCCCCGTCACGCACGACGACGCCCATCAGCCTGTCCTGGGGCAGCTCGGCGAGCGTTGTGGCGGAAAGCTCATCCGCCACCAGCACAAAACGCTCAGGCCAGGTGTTCGGGCTCTGAATATTATCGTCGAGATGGAACAGCAACCGCTGCCCGAGCGTGCGCAAATCGCCTGCGCGCTCTTTCAGATAACCATCGGTCAGCGCGGCAAATTGTTCAGCGAATTTCTCGATAACCTTTTTGACCGCCCACTCGGCGACCGAGCCTTTATCCACTTCCTCATAGAGTTCGCGACGCAGCCGCGCATCCGACAACAGGTGCGAGTAGAGATCGAAAATCGCCGCCGTCTCTTTTTGCGCGCCTGCGGCAAAGCGTTTGCTGTAGCGGCGGAATTCGCCAGCGGCTTCTTCAAGCGCGGTGGTCAGGCGTTCGCGCTCAAGCCCGGTATCGAGCGTCGAGGCTTCGTAGACCTGCTCCATCAGCGGCAGCGTGGCGTCCATCCAGCCCGGCGCAATTGTCACGCCCGGCGAGGCCGGCAGCGCGCGGATACGCGTCTGGCGATACTGGCCAAACAGCGCGGTCAGCTGAGACTGCGACAAAATCGCCGCCATCTGGGTGGCGAGCGTCACCAGGAAGGATTCTTCGCTCTCGTCATACTGGCGCAGCTCGCGCTGCTGGACGACTAAAACGCCAAGCAGCTGGCGGCGCTGAATAATCGGCACGCCGAGAAAAGCGCGAAAACGTTCTTCACGCACAGAGGGAATGTATTTAAAGCTGGGGTGTTTTTGCGCATCGGCAAGGTTAATCGGCTCGGCGAGGCGCCCGACCAGGCCAACGATACCTTCATCAAAGGCCAGCGTTACGGTGCGCCCGCGCGGTTTTTTCAGCCCACGCGTTGCCATCAGGTAATAGCAACGCCGGTCGTGGTCGGCGAGATAAACCGAACAAACGTCGGTATCCATCGCAAGACAGATATCCGTAACGAGAATATCCAGCGCCTCGTTGAGGCGCGGGGCGCTGGCCACTTTCTCGACTATTTCTCGCAACCGGGTGAGCATAATTTGCGTGGCTTAACCTCTTTTACGTCGCCAGGCAGGCGAAGGATTACGCTGCGGTGGCGCGCTCTCCTGCAATGGCATCACAACGCTTGCGAACTCTTTCATCACCCGACGATAGACATCGCGCTTGAAAGAGACCACCTGGCGCACCGGATACCAGAAGCTTACCCACCGCCAGCCGTCAAATTCTGGCGTACTGCTGGTTTGCATGTTGATATCGGCGTCGTTGCTCATTAACTGCAGAAGAAACCACTTTTGTTTCTGGCCGATACATACCGGCTTTGTGTCCCAACGCACCAAACGTTTTGGTAATTTGTAACGTAACCAGTTTCGGGTAGTCGCAAGGATGCGCACATCTTTTCGTTGTAAACCGACCTCTTCGAAAAGCTCGCGGTACATCGCCTGCTCCGCCGACTCGCCAGGATTAATACCTCCTTGCGGAAATTGCCAGGAGTGCTGACCAAAACGCCTGGCCCACATTACCTGTCCCTGACGATTACAGATCACGATACCAACATTCGGGCGGTAGCCATCATCATCGATCACCGGACTACCTCAAAATAAACCTGGATAGTAACGATTGTTTCATACTCCTCATTGACGGTAAACCACTCTGTTAGCCGCTGTGAACAGGAATAACATTTGAATAACTCACAAAAATATGCGGGGTTATAAACAGGGGAAGCGGTTAAGGCCCGCTTTTATTCACTTTTTCTGTGGATATCTTTGTGAAGAAGTGTCTTATTTCCCAGGGAAAACCCAAAGCAACCCAAAACCAGGGATTATTCTTATAGAGAAAATTGCATTGCTATTCAAACAATTAAAATACAAAAAACGTGATATTCACCGCTCAGTGTGACGATCGTCACACTCACGATCCTTACTCTGACGAAAGATCGACCAGCGTCGTTTTTATCCACAGATTATGCCAATAACTTAGTCACAATTTGTTGAAAAAGCGTTTTTCCCCGTCCGTCAAGGCTGTAAATCGAAACAGTAGTGAGGGATTTACACAGTTATCCCATTTTTCTGTGGATAAACTGGTGTAAGATCCTGTTTATTGTCGGTGACCAGATTTGAACAACCTTTATTTCTGACGCCTGAGAAATCCTTCTTTTCCGTAAAAAGCATTTAAAATCATGTAATTGAATTGCTTGCTCACAAGCAGGTAAACTCTTTCCACAAGCAGACATTTTGCTGTTCATTTTTTAAACAGAAGGTAATCATTATGACTTCCCTTGCTCCTCTTGTTCAACCGCCCGTCGATGAAGCGCAACTGCTGCATCAGGCGCAGCAGTTGGCGGGGCTGACGCTTGGCGAACTGGCGGCGCTGGCAGGCCTCGAAACGCCCGCCGATTTGCGTCGTGATAAGGGCTGGATCGGCGTGCTGCTGGAGCGCTGGCTTGGCGCGAGCGCAGGCAGTAAACCCGAGCAGGATTTCGCAGCGCTTGGCGTGGAGCTGAAAACGATCCCCATCGACAGCCAGGGCCGCCCGCTTGAGACGACGTTTGTGTGCGTCGCTCCGCTTACCGGCAATACCGGCGTGACGTGGGAAACCAGTCACGTGCGCCACAAGCTCAAACGCGTACTGTGGGTGCCGGTAGAAGGCGAGCGCGAAATCCCGCTGGCAGAGCGCCGCGTTGGCGCGCCGTTGCTCTGGAGCCCGTCGCCGCAGGAAGACGATCAGCTGCGTCGTGACTGGGAAGAATTAATGGACTTGATTGTGTTAGGCCAGGTAGAGCGCATCACCGCGCGTCACGGCGAGGTATTGCAGCTGCGTCCAAAAGCCGCCAACAGCAAAGCGCTGACGCCCGCGTTCGGCGCACATGGCGAGCCGATAATGACGCTGCCGCGCGGCTTTTATTTGAAGAAAAACTTTACCGCCGCCCTGCTGGCGCGCCATTTTTTGTTATGAATCCCTTAAAATTTTGTCAACAGCCCTCCCCCGACGCATATAATTAGCGTTTTGTTTCTTTGAGCAGGACTTTTTTGAATGTGGTTTGCATGGATAACGGATCCCAACGCCTGGCTGGCACTCGGTACGCTGACGCTGCTTGAGATTGTGCTTGGGATCGACAATATTATTTTTCTCTCTCTGGTCGTGGCGAAACTGCCGAAATCTCAGCAGGCGCTGGCGCGCAAAATGGGCCTCGGCGCGGCGATGATTATGCGCCTCGCGCTTCTGGCGTCGATCGCCTGGGTCGTGAAGCTCACTAATCCGCTGTTTACCGTTTTCGATCAGGCGATCTCGATGCGGGATCTGATCCTGCTACTGGGTGGTCTGTTCCTTATCTGGAAAGCCAGTAAAGAGATCCACGAGAGTATCGAAGGCGAAGAGGAAGGCCTGAAAACCAACGTGCACTCTTTCTTCGGCGCCATCATTCAGATCATGCTGCTGGATATTATCTTCAGTCTGGATTCGGTTATCACCGCGGTGGGTCTCTCCGATCATCTGTTTATTATGATGGCGGCGGTGGTGATCGCAGTGGGCGTAATGATGTTCGCCGCGCGCCCTATCGGCGAGTTTGTTGAACGCCATCCGTCCGTGAAGATGCTGGCGCTTTCGTTCCTGATCCTGGTGGGTTTTACCCTGATGCTGGAGAGCTTCGATATTCACGTGCCGAAAGGCTACATTTACTTCGCGATGTTTTTCTCCATCGCCGTGGAAAGCCTCAATCTGCTGCGCAACAAGAAAAGACCGCTGTAATCAGAACGCTCCTTCGGGAGCGTTTTTGTTTATTCCCCTGAACTTTTAAGAATTTGCTGCTTTTTCGCGCCGCCTCGCTGCTTTTTACTAGACTCTACGTGGACCCCTTCCTGATGAGGCGAAAAACAATGAATAAATGGGCTGTAGCAATTTCTGCCGTCGGATTGGCCTTCGCGGTTTCAGGCTGTAGCAGTGATTACGTCATGGCGACCAAAGATGGCCGGATGATCCTGACTGAAGGCAAACCGCAGGTTGATGACGAAACCGGTCTGGTCAGTTATCGCGACCCACAGGGTAACGAGATGCAGATAAACCGCGATCAGGTTTCGTAAATCATTGAGCGTTAAATAAAAGGTCAGCATCGCGCTGACCTTTTGGTTTTTTCTCCCTTGCCTCTTTTCCTTTTGTCTCCCCTCTGCCATGTTTATATTCCTTTGTCAGGAATGGCCTGACGCGGACTGAACAACAGAAGGTAGGCCGGCTATGCATTATCACCGTATTCCTCATAGCTCACTTGAAGTCAGCACGCTGGGGCTGGGAACCATGACCTTTGGTGAACAAAACAGCGAGGCCGACGCCCATGAACAGCTCGATTACGCCGTAAGCCAGGGCATAAACCTGATTGATGTCGCCGAAATGTATCCCGTTCCACCGCGCCCGGAAACGCAGGGCCTGACGGAAACCTATGTTGGCAACTGGCTGAAAAAACGCGCCAATCGCGAAAAGCTGGTGATCGCCTCCAAAGTCAGCGGCCCGAGCCGCAACAACGACAGCGGCATTCGCCCCAATCAGGCGCTGGATCGCAAAAATATCCGCGACGCGCTCGACGCCAGCCTGAAGCGTTTACAGACCGATTATCTCGATCTCTACCAGGTGCACTGGCCGCAGCGCCCGACCAACAGCTTTGGCAAGCTCGGCTACACCTGGACCGACAGCGCGCCGGTCGTCACGCTGCTGGAAACCCTGGAAGCGCTCGCGGAATTCCAGCGCGCCGGGAAAATCCGCTATATCGGCGTCTCGAATGAAACGGCTTTTGGCGTAATGCGCTATCTGCATCTGGCGGATAAACACGATCTGCCGCGCATCGTCACCATCCAGAACCCGTACAGCCTGCTGAACCGTAGTTTTGAAGTGGGGCTGGCCGAAGTGAGCCAGTTTGAGGGCGTGGAGCTACTGGCCTATTCCGCGCTGGCGTTCGGCACGCTGACCGGCAAATACCTGAACGGCGCGAAACCCGCAGGCGCACGCAATACGCTTTTCAGCCGCTTTACGCGCTACAGCAGCGAGCAGTCGCAAAAAGCGGTGGCGGCGTATGTTGATGTGGCGAAGCGCCACGGGCTGGATCCGGCGCAGATGGCGCTGGCGTTCGTGCGCCAGCAGCCGTTTGTGGCGAGTACGCTGCTCGGTGCCACGACGATGGAACAGCTGAAAACCAACGTTGAAAGCATGCATCTGACGCTCAGTGAAGATGTGCTGGCGGAGCTGGAAGCAGTGCATCAGGTCTATACCTACCCGGCACCGTAAGCGCGGCAACGTACTTTGCTGGTGATAAAAAAGACCCGCCGGAGCGGGTCTTTTTTTACTGTTTACGTCGCCACAGCCACAGGCCAGCGATGGCCAGCGCGAAAATCGCCCCGAAGCCAACGCCAATTCCCACCACCGGCAGCGAGAGTTTGACCGCCAGCGAATAGAGCCCCAGCATCAGCAGCATTGCGGTATTCTCGCCGAGGTTTTGCACCGCAATTGCGTTGCCTGCGCCAACAGAACGCTTGCCGCGCTCCTGTAACAGCGCGTTGAGCGGCACCACGAAGAACCCGCCGAAAAAGCCTATCAGCAGCAGCAACAGATAAGCGGGCAGTGCCGCCTGCTGCAGTGAGAAGAAGATAACCGCGACGCCAATCAGAATGCCCGCCGGCATACAGCGCGACACACGCTCCAGCGTCACCAGCTTAGCCGCAGCCCCCGCGCCCGCCACAATGCCGACCGCCACCATCGCGTTCAGGTAGGTCGGCGTGGCGTTATCGGTAATGCCAAGCGCCACCGGCACCCACAGCACCAGCAAGAAACGCAGCGTCACGCCCGCGCCCCAGAACATACTGGTGCCGACCAGCGAGAAGCGGGTTTCGTCGTTATGCCACAGCGTGCGGCAGGCCGTGAAGAAACTGCGCGTCATCGGGCCAAAGCGCCACGACTGTCCAGGGCGCGCTGCGCCCAGTTTCGGGATCAACAGGTTCGCGCCAACTGCGCCCGCATAGGCCAGCGCGCAGACGCCAAGCGCCGCGCCCACATGCCAGTCCGCCAGCATGCCGCCTGCCATAGAGCCAATCAGGATCGCCGCGATCGTCGACGATTCCATCAGCCCGTTCGCTTTCACCAGACGGTCGCCGGTGGTGATTTCGCCGAGAATGCCGTACTTGGCGGGCGAATACGCCGCCGCGCCGACGCCCACCAGCGTATACCCGACAAACGGGTTGCCGCCAAAGACGATGACCACCGCGCCGAGCAGCTTCAGACCGTTGGCGACCATCATCACCCGGCCTTTGGAAAAGCTGTCCGCCACCTGGCCTACAAACGGCGCCAGCAGAATGTAAGCGCAGACGAACACCATCTGCAGCACCGGCTGGCTCCATTCCGGGTAGAACTGCTGTTTAAGCAGCGCGAGGGTGGCAAACAGCAGCGCGTTATCGCCAAACGCCGAGAGAAACTGCGCGACGATAACCGCCATCATTCCCCGCGAAAACAGCGAGCCGTTCGGGCTTTGCGAATCAGGCATGATGCGTCTCTTCCTGGTCGACAAGTTTTTTCAGCGACACGAAATCCGGCTTGCCGCTGCCAAGTAACGGCAGTTGCTTGAGGAAGCGGATATCACGCGGCACCGCGAGTTCCGGCACGCCTTTACTACGGGCCTGCTGCGCCAGTTTTTCGCGGGTCAGTTCCGGGTCGGTGGTGAACAGCACCAGCGCCTCGCCTTTCGCGGCATCGTGTTTAATCGCCGTGGCGTGCATTTTCTCCGGCGAGACGGCGAGCGCCAGGCTTTCCACCATCTCAAGCGACACCATTTCGCCTGCGATTTTGGCAAAGCGTTTGGCGCGGCCCTGGATCTGGACAAAGCCCTGCTCGTCAAAAGCGACGATATCGCCGGTGTCATACCAGCCCGGCTCGCTGACGCCCTGCGGGTTTTCCGCCGCAGGCGCTTCCAGCACGCCAGGGTTTTCCACGCGCAGATAGCCTTTCATGATGTTCGGGCCTTTTAACTGCAAACGTCCGCCCTGCTCAATGCCCGGCACTTCAACGAGCCGCGCGTCCATCGCCGGCAGAATACGCCCGACGGTGCCCGGCTTCGCCGCCATCGGCACGTTAATGGACACCACCGGCGCGCACTCGGTCACGCCGTAGCCTTCCAGAATGCGCAGGCCGAATTTATCCTGCCAGATCTGTTTGGTGCTCTCTTGCAGCTTCTCAGCACCGGCCACGACATAGCGCACCAGATGGAAATCGTACGGATGCGCGAAGCGTGCGTAGTGGCCAAGGAAAGTGGATGTGCCGAAAATCACCGTACAGTTGCGGTCATACACCAGCTCTGGCACCACGCGGTAATGCAGCGGGCTTGGGTAGAGGAAGACTTCCGCGCCGGTCAGCAGCGGCGTAAACAGCCCGACCGTCAGACCAAAAGAGTGGAACAGCGGCAGCGCCGACATAAATTTATCGTCGGCGGTGAAATCCGCGATGGTGCGGATCTGCTCCACGTTCGCGAGCAGGCTCTTGTGGCTGTGCACCACGCCTTTCGGGTTGCCTTCTGACCCTGAGGTAAAGAGGATCAGCGCCGCGTCTTCCGGCTGCTGCTCCACCTGCGCGAGGCGCGGCATTAACAGATGCGCGAAGATCCACGCTTTGTCTTTCGCCGTCACTTCGCCTTTCAGATCTTCCAGGAAGACCCAGCGCACAGAGGTGATTTGCTCAGGCAGATGCCAGAGCTTGCCTTTATCCAGGAACTGGCGCGAGGTAAAAATCGTTTTGATCTGCGCCGCCGTAATGGCGCTGGTCAGCCCCTGCACGCCCGCCGTGTAGTTCATCATCGCCGGGATTCGCCCGCGCATCACCGCGCCGAAAATCACCGCGGCGCTGATGCTGGCGTTCGGCAACATCAGGCCGATGGCCTCGCGCGGCGCGCTGTATTTATCGAGAATGCGCCCCACGAACAGCGTTTTCATCATCAGGCTGCGGTAGGTGTCCGGCTTGAAGTTGATATCTTCCAGGCAGCTTTTGCTCTCGCCATAGCGCTTTTGCGCATTAATGAGCGCCTCAAACAGCGTCTCGCGCGGGCGCGCCGCCATGCGCGCTTCCATCATCACCTGATGCAGCATTTCGCCCGCCATTTTGCGGCGGTCGCGCGCTTTCGGCGCGTCAGGCATCGGGATACTGGTCGGCGGCAGGATGTGAATGGAAATACGCGGGAAGAGACGGCGTTTCACCAGCCCTTTCAGGCGGCTAAAGAAGGTCAGCTCCGCGCCTTCGATACGCACCGGGATCACCGTGGCCTGCGATTTCGCCGCCACAAAGCCCGCCCCTTCGTAGATTTTCATCAGAGAGCCGCTGATAGAGATGCGCCCTTCCGGGAAAATCACCACCGGACGCCCCTCGCCCACCAGACGCACCAGCTGTTTGACCGACATCGGTTTGGTCGGGTCGAGCGGGACGAAATCAATCAGCGGCTTCAGCGCGCGCATATACCACTGCTGGCTGATAGAGGTGTAGACCGCGAACACCGGGCGGACAGGCAGGAACAGCGCCATCAGCGCGCCGTCCAGAAACGATACGTGGTTTGGCGTGATGAGCACGCGCTGCTGAGTCAGCGGCCCGGTATCTCCGTATACCTGAATGCGAAAGAGCAAACGGAACAGCCAACGAAAAAATTTTAAAACCATATCAACGCCCTTTGTTTTCCTTTAGCGAGGGTTAAGTATAGTTATCGCAGATTACACGACTCGGCGAACAGGGGCGACAGGAGAAATTGTCACGCCAGCGCGATAAATAATGTGGTGAGTGATTCAGGCAGCGGGAGGGCTATAGCGAGGCGGAAAGCAGGCAAAAAAAAACCTGCGCATCCGCGCAGGTTGGTGTAAGTGTTGTGATCAGCTAAGTCGCTGACTTCACCTATCAATACCTCTGGGATCTCAAATGTAGCAACCCGCCCACACTCCCCGCCAGCCAGCAATCGCAACAGCCCATCGCAAAGTGTAACTAAAGGTTTTACCTGAAATTATTTGGCTTTTTCTGTTTACATCCGCAGGGTCTTCTTTTTATTTTTCTCCCGATCTTTTGTGAGCGAGCGCCCGCACACCGGGCATTCGGCTTGAAGTGACTGCGCTTTTCCGTAACACTTACCGCAGTGTAAACGCTTACCCCTGAAGGTACTGAATGCCGACTATTAAGGATGTTGCGCGGCTTGCGGGAGTCTCTGTTGCGACAGTCTCCCGCGTTATTAACGACTCCCCCAAAGCCAGTGACGCCTCCCGCCAGGCGGTGCTGAGCGCCATGGAACAGCTCAATTACCACCCTAACGCCAATGCCCGGGCGCTGGCCCAGCAGACCACAGAAACTATTGGTCTGGTCGTGGGCGATGTCTCGGACCCGTTCTTCGGGGCAATGGTCAAAGCGGTGGAACAGGTGGCCTACCACACCGGGAATTTTCTGCTTATCGGTAACGGCTACCATAGCGAGCAAAAAGAGCGTCAGGCGATTGAACAACTGATTCGTCACCGCTGCGCGGCGCTGGTGGTCCATGCCAAAACCATTCCCGATGAAGACCTTATCCCGCTCATGAAACAGATCCCAGGCATGGTGCTGATTAACCGCATTCTGCCGGGGTTTGAATCACGCTGCGTGGCGCTCGACGACCGCTACGGCGCCTGGCTTGCCACTCGCCATTTGATTCAGCAGGGCCATACGCGCATCGGTTATCTCTGTTCAAACCATGCGATTTCAGACGCCGAGGACCGTTTGCAGGGTTACTACGATGCGCTGCGCGAGCACAGTCTGCCGTGTAACGACCGTCTGGTCGCCTGGGCGGAACCAGACGAGAGCGGCGGCGAGCAGGCGATGACCGAGCTGCTCGGGCAGGGGAAACAATTTACCGCCGTGGCCTGTTATAACGACTCGATGGCGGCGGGCGCGATGGGCGTGCTGAACGATAACGGCATCGCGGTGCCGCAGGAGATTTCGCTGATAGGGTTTGATGACGTGCTGGTGTCGCGCTACGTGCGCCCGCGGCTGACAACTATCCGCTACCCGATCGTCACGATGGCGACCCAGGCGGCGGAGCTGGCGTTAGCGCTGGCGGATAACCGCCCCGCACCGGAAATCACCAATATCTTTACCCCGACGCTGGTGCGCCGTCACTCGGTGGTAGCCCCCGCCGAAACGGATAAATCGTAGCGATAGAGATGCACGGTCTGGTCCGGATAGTCCAGACCGTCGCCGATATACGCCCAGCCAAACCGCTCGTAGTAATCCCGGCAGGCGGAATAGAGAAACAGCTCCTTAAACCCCTGCGCGCGCGCGTAGTCCATCACCGTGCGCTGTAACGCCCCGCCAAGCCCTCTGCCGCGCTGCGCCTCATCGATGTAAAGCGCTGCCAGCCACGGAAACAGATCCTGACGGCTGATTAAATCACAGCGCCACAGCCCGACAGTACCGAGCACTCGTTCGCCATCAATCGCCACAAAAGTAAGTGGCAACTGACCCGGCCGCTGGCTGTGCCTGATGATACTTGCAAAAAACGCGCGCGGCAGCGATGTACCGAACGCCTGCCACAGCCAGTCGGTCACCTGCTCCGCATGTTGCGGCGCTTCATAGAGCGGCACAATGTTCATTGCAGTTTTCCCTGGAAAATCGGCACCGATTCAAACAGGTAGCCGTCAAAATCGGGCGCGTCGGCATCAGACAGCTCCATCAGGCTGTTTTTCACATTTTCCAGATGCTGCCACATCGCCTGCCAGGCCCCCATGACGTCGCGACGACGCAGCGCCGCGAGAATGGTCTGGTAATCGCCAAGCCATTTCAGGCGATGCGCGCGGGTTTCGATATGGGCGCGCAGCTGCTGCCAGAGCGGGCTGCTATCCATGTGATGCCAGATGCTTTCCACCGTCGCCAGCAGCATCTGGTTTTGCGACGCGCCCGCCAGCACCAGATGAAACAGCTTGTTGTTATCCTGCGTGGTGTCATTCATGGCGATGGCGCGCTGTTCCTGCTCCAGAATGCGCCGCAGGTTGTCGATATCCGCTTTGGTGGCCATTTTCGCCGCGAACGCCGCGATATTGCTCTCCAGCAGTTGCCGCGCCTGCAGCATTTCAAACGGGCCGATATCGCTTGAGAAAAAGCGCTCCTCTTCGGCTTCGTGCTCCGCCGGAATACGCATCACATAGACGCCGGACCCCTGGCGAATATCCACGGTGCCCTGTAGCTCCAGCATCAGCAGCGCCTCGCGCACGATGGTGCGGCTGACACCATATTTCTCGGCGATATTGCGCTCCGGCGGAAGACGGGAGCCGACCGGGTAATGGCCCTGGATAATTTGCGCGCGCAGATCCTCACCAATCTCCTGATACTGCTTTTTCTCCGGCGGAACGACTGCCTTCTCCACGTGATCACCTGTGCTCTGAATGGACCCAATTTCGCGTGCCGCAAGCGGGCTTCGCGGCGCGTTAGATTACCAGAGATAACGCCTGATCGAGAACTTTCGCGCCGTTAAGCGTGCCATAAGCGACAGAATCAATGACCGCGATCGGGATCTGATGCTCGTCGGTGAGTTTTTTATTTTCGGCAAGCTTAAAGCGTACCTGCGGCCCCAGCAGCACCGCCTGAATATCGCCGCCGTGGAGTTCCAGTTCATCGCGCAGATTCTGCTCGGGAATAGCGTAGATGTTCAGTTTAAGCCCGCGTTCGGCGGCGGTTTTTTCCATTTTCGTGACCACAAGCGACGTGGACATGCCGGCGGAACAACACAGTACGATACGTTTCATCAGCGGTCCTTATTTCCATTCATCATCAATCGTAAGCGTCAGCGTGCGCGACTCGCGCAGCCGCCTGTACCAGTGCAGGGATTTTTTCGGCCGCCGCGCGCGCTGGTTTGCTAAGTCAATTTCGACCAGACCATAACGGTTTTTAAAGGCGTTCATTGGCGAGACGTTATCGGTAAACGCCCACAGCATATAACCCTGGCAATTGGCCCCCGCCTCGCGGGCCAGCAGCGTCTGGTACAGGTGCTCGCCGATAAACCCGATGCGGTAGTCATCTTCAATCACGCCGTCGGCGTTGCGAAACTGCGCTTCGTTTTCGACACCCATTCCGTTCTCTGCGACAAACCACGGGATGTTGCCGTAATCGTTTTTAAGCCGCATCGCCATGTCGTAAATAATGCGCGGGTAGATCTCCCAGCCGCGCGATTTGTTCATTCGCCGCCCCGGCAGTTCAAACGGCTCGTAGTAATACGCCGGATGGAACGGCGTCTCCGGGTGCCAGGCGCGCGACGGCGCTTTGACGCGATGCGGGTAGTAAAGATTGATGCCAAGTTCATCCACGGTGTTGTCGCGAATAATCGCAAGCTCCTCTTCGCTGTATTCCCACGTGACGCCATGTTTCCCCAGCAGTTCCATAAGTTCAGGCGGATAGACGCCCTTGACTAACGGGTCGAGAAACACACGGTTATAGAAGAGATCGTAGCGTTCGGCGGCGCTGACATCGTGCGGCGCGCGCGATCGCGGATAGGTCACTTCCGGGTTCAGAATCACCCCCACGCTGCCCGCGTAGCCCTTCTCGCGAAACAGCCGGACCACTTTCGCAGTGGCAAGCGTTTTATGGTGGTTCCACTGCATCCAGGTCGCGGTGTTCTGCTCATAGGGCCAGCGCAGCGCGTCGAGATAGACGCGCGTCTGCACCACAATCGGTTCGTTGAAGGTGAACCAGCGCGACACTTTATGGTGGTAGCGCTCAAAGACTTTTTCGGCGTAGAGAACGAACAGCTCGACCACCTTTTTGGACGACCAGCCGCCATAAGTGTCAAAAAGATAGCCCGGCAGCTCGTAATGCTCCAGACAGATCATCGGTTCGACGCCCGCCGCCCTGATCGCATCCAGAAAGCGATCGTAATACGCCGCGTACTCTTCATCGACAACACCATTTTCATAGTCGGTGAAAAAGCGTGACCAGTTGATCGACGTGCGATAGTGCGTCAGCCCCGCCTGTTTCATCAGCGCCACATCTTCTTCGTAGCGATTGATAAGATCCGTCGCGCCTGCCGGGCCGTAGCCGTCGTGCCAGACGTGGCGATCGTTTTGATACCAGAGATCGAGCCACGAATCCTGGCCCGGTTTTTTGCCGCTCCATCCTTCGGTCTGCCAGGCGGAAGACGCCGCGCCGAGAATGAAATCCTGCGGGATGGCGAGAGTTTTTTCGCTCATGCGGTCCTCATACGTTTTTCGCGGTTTCAACGCGGGTGGCTTCTGCCTGCGCCTGCTCGGCACGGCGCGACGCAATCTTCACAAACGGCAGATAGATAAGAATGGAGACCAGAATGCAGACCAGTTGCGTGACGACCGCGCCCATCGAACCTGCGGTGGAGAGCCAGGCGTTAATCAGCGGCGGCGTGGTCCAGGGCACCATCACGACGGCTTTCCCGGCAAAGCCCATGACCGTTGCGAAATAGCCTATCGTGCCGGTCACCAGCGGCGTGATGATAAACGGCACCGCGAGGATCGGGTTGAGCATAATCGGCATCCCGAAGATAACCGGTTCGTTGATATTGAAAACGCCAGGGCCAAACGAGAGCTTGGCTATCTCTTTCATCTCTTTGCGTTTGGTGGCGATCATCACCGCGATCAGCAGGCCGATGGTCAGCCCGGAGCCGCCGATGCTCATATAGACATCCCAGAACGGCATCGTGATGATGTTCGGCACCTCTTTACCCTGTTCGAACGCGCTCATGTTGACGGTAATCGCGCCGAGTAGCAGCGGTTCGCGAATCGGCTTAATCATCTGGTTGCCGTGAATGCCGATAACCCAGAAAAGCTGGGCGACGAACATCAGCAGCAGAATACCCGGCAGGCTTTGCACCACGCGCTCCAGCGGCTGCTGCACCACCTGATAGACCGCGTCGTAGAGATACATGCCGGTCACCTGATGGAACACGAAACCGAATGTGGCGATAGCGGTAGTGGTAATGATCGCCGGGATCAGCGCCGAAAACGACGCCGAAACGTTTGGCGGCACGGTATCAGGCATTTTGATTTTCAGCCCGTCGCGGTGCTCAAGCCAGGTGTAGATCTCAACGGAGAGAATGGCGATAAACATCCCGAGGAACAGACTGCGGGTGTCAGAGAACTGGCGCAGCAGCACATCTTTAACCACATGCATTTCGCCATCCACCAGCATTTCGACCGTGGTTGGCGTCACGCAGATAAAACAGATCACCGCCAGCAGGCCGGGGAAAAGCGTCTTGATGCCGTTGATGCGCCCAAGCTCAATGCCAATCAAAAACACCGCGCCGATGTTTAAGAAGTTCAGCGTCGCGTAGTTAATGGCGCTGGTGATGGGCTTGAGCGCCGCCAGGAACGACAGCGCCTGAAAGCTCGCCAGCCCGTTTTTCGGGTCCAGTACCATATTGGAAATCAGCACCGAAAAAGCGCCGACGATAATCACGGGCATCAGCGTAATAAACGACGCTTTGATCGCCATGATATAGCGGTAACTATTGAATTTAGTCGCGAAACTGCCCAGAGAATCGATCAACTTTTCCTGGAACGCCATAGGTTGTGCCCTCTTTGAATGTGGCTTTTTTAATGGAAAGGTTACCGCTGAACACCTTTTTTGGTATGCCAAAAATAGGATCGACTGGCACAATTATCTGTGACGCTTCTCCCACAACCGGTCATTGGTATTCCAAAAAGTGCAATTTATGAAATTTGGTATACCAGAAACAGAGCCGGTGTGAACGCGCCGACAGCGTGCGTGGGCGGCTCCGTCGCGGTCCGGCTTGTGTGTTAAACTCCATCGAATCACGACGACAACGGGAGCGAAGGGAATGGTGACAATGCGGGATGTTTCAGTTCGGGCAGGCGTTTCCAAAGCGACCGTTTCACGCGTGCTGAACAACACAGGCCAGGTGAAAGAGAGCACCCGCGCGCAGGTGTTCCGGGCGATGGAAGAACTGGGATACCGCCCTAACCTGCTGGCGCGTTCGCTGGCGCACCGCACCAGTAACAGCATTGGCCTCGTGGTGTCGAGCTTTAACGGCTTTTACTTCGGGCGTCTGTTGCAGCAGGCGTCGCGCCAGACCGAGGCGCACGGCAAACAGCTCATCGTCACCGACGGCCACGACACGCCCGCGCGCGAGCTGGAAGCCGTGCAGATGCTGGCGGACAGACAGTGCGACGCCATCGTCCTCTATACCCGCCATATGAGCGAAACCGCGATTATGGAACTTATCGATAACACCGCCGTGCCGCTGGTGATTATCAACCGCGACGTCAGCCAGGCGCGCGAACGCTGCGTCTTTTTCGAACAGCAGGACGCGGCTTTTCAGGCGGTGGAATATCTGATTGAACAGGGGCACCGGGAAATCGCCTGCATCACGGTGTCGCTCGCCACGCCCACAGGCCAGGCGCGTCTGCTGGGCTATCGTCGCGCGCTGGAAAAGCACGGCATCGCCGGGAACGAGGCGCTGATTAAAAACGGCGATTCAAGCATGAGCGGCGGCCACGCGCGCTGTAAAGAGCTGCTGGAGCGCGGCGTGCGCTTCACCGCGCTGTTCGCCTGCAACGACGATATGGCGCTCGGGGCGTCAAAGGCGCTCTACCAGGCGGGCCTGCGTATTCCTGAAGATGTGTCGCTGTTCGGCTTCGACGACGCGCCGAGCGCCGCCTGGCTGGAGCCGGGGCTCTCGACGGTCTGTCTGCCGATTGAAGATATGATAACCACCGCCATTGAGAGCGCGGTGCGGCTGGCGCGCGACGAACCGCTCGCCGCGATCCCGCCATTTACCGGCACCCTGGTGCTGCGGGATTCCGTCGCACCCGGCCCTTACGCCGTCGCGCCGTTAAAAGCGCTCAAGCGCCAGTAATTCGTCGATCGTCTGACGGCGACGAATGGTGCGCGCCTCGCCGTTTTCCAGCAGCACTTCCGGCAGGAGCGGGCGGCTGTTGTAGTTAGACGACATCGACGCGCCATACGCGCCGGTATCATGCAGCACCAGATAATCGCCCGGACGCACCGCCGGCAGCGCGCGGGTTTCCACTTTGCCGCCTTCCTGCTGCGTAAACACATCGCCCGATTCACACAGCGGCCCGGCGACCACCGTTTCCAGCAGCGGCGCATCGCGCAGATCGCGGCCATCCGCCGCCAGCGCGGAAATATGGTGATAGCTGCCGTACATCGACGGGCGCATCAGATCGTTGAAGCCCGCGTCGATCAGCACAAAGTGGCGCGATCCCATCTCTTTCACGCTGCGCACCTGCGCCACCAGCACGCCCGCTTCCGCCACCAGAAAACGCCCAGGCTCAATCTCAAGTTTGATCGGGTGGCCAAAGTGCGCGGCGATCTGCTCGCGGGCGCGGTTCCACAGGCCGAAATAGTGGCCGGTATCAATGGTTTCGTCGCCTTCGCGGTAAGGAATCGAGAGCCCGCCGCCAGCGGAAATCGCCTCCAGATCCTGACCGAACTCGATCACCTGGCTTACCATCGCGCCGCATACCCGCTCCAGATGCCCGTAATCGACGCCAGAGCCGATATGCATGTGCATGCCAACCAGCTTCAGCTGATAGCGCTGCATCACCGCCAGCGCCGCCGGGAGATCGCTGTACCAGATACCGTGCTTGCTGTTCTCGCCGCCGGTGTTGGTTTTCTGGCTGTGGCCGTGGCCAAAGCCCGGATTAATGCGCAGCCAGACGCGATGGCCCGGCGATACCGCGCCGAGCTGCGCCAGCATATCCACTGAGCCTGCGTTGACCGGCACGCCCAGTTCATGCACGCGGGCGATGGTGGCGTCGTCCAGCACATCCGCCGTAAATACGATGTCATCCGGGTTCTGGCGCGGATCGTAGCCTGCGGCGATAGCGCGTTCGATCTCGCCGAGCGACACGGAATCCACTTTTACGCCCGCCTCGCGCATCAGACGCAAAATATGAATATTCGAGCAGGCTTTCTGGGCGAAACGAATGACGTCGAACTGGCGCAGACGGTCGATTTGCGCGCGGATGATCTGCGCGTCATAAACCCAGACCGGGCCGCCGTACTGCGCGGGCAGCGGCAGCAGCGTGTCGGCGTTAAGGGCACTGTCGGTGTGATAAAGCGAACGTGGCATGGCGAGACTCCTTTAAGCTAATGCCTTTATTACGCCACAGCCGTTAACGAAGAAAAAATATCGTTTTCTCGTGAGTCTATGCAAAAATGATATGGTTTTTTGGAGGCCGCAGATTAACCCGTAGTTGTTGTAGGGCGGGTAAGCAGAGCGCACCCGCCACTTGCCGCGCGCTTTACCCGTAGGGCGGGTAAGCAAAGCGCACCCGCCAGCGGCGGCGGATCTTTCCCCGTAAGCGGTTTGCCTGGCGCACACAACTTCAATCAACAAGGAAACCTTAATGCCTGGCGTCACGCTTCGCCATATCGAAATTTTTCACGCGGTCATGACGGCGGGCAATCTCACGGAAGCCGCGGCATTGCTACGCACCTCGCAGCCCACCGTCAGCCGCGAGCTGGCGCGCTTTGAAAAACTCATTGGCCTGTCGCTCTTTACCCGTAGCCGCGGACGGCTGCATCCCACCGTCCAGGGGCTGCGCCTGTTTGAAGAAGTGCAACGTTCCTGGTACGGGCTTGACCGCATCATCAGCGCCGCCGAAAGCCTGCGCCAGTTCCGCCAGGGCGAGCTTTCCATCGCCTGCCTGCCGGTTTTCTCACAGTCGCTACTGCCACTGGTGTTAAAACCCTTTCTGGATAGCTACCCGGACGTGAGCCTGAACATCGTGCCGCAGGAGTCTCCGTTGCTTGAAGAGTGGCTCTCCGCGCAGCGTCACGACTTAGGCATTACGGAAAATACCGCCACGCCCGCCGGCACCGAGCGGCTGACACTGTTGACGTTAAATGAGGTGTGCGTATTGCCCACAGGCCATACGCTGGCCGATAAACCGCAGCTGACGCCGCAGGATTTCGCGGGTGAGAACTACATCAGCCTGTCGCGTACCGACAGCTACCGGCAACTGCTTGATTCGCTCTTTCAGGAGCATAACGTGCAGCGCCGCATGGTGCTGGAAACGCACAGCGCCGCGTCGGTCTGCGCGATGGTGCGTGCAGGCGTCGGGGTATCGATAGTAAACCCGCTCACCGCGCTGGATTACGCGGCGACGGGCATTGTGGTGCGCCGCTTCAGCGTGGCGGTGCCCTTCACGGTGAGCCTCATCCGCCCTCTGCACCGCCCCGCTTCTGCGCTGGTTGAGGCGTTCAGCCAGCACTTACAGCAGCAGATGAGAGGGCTTAGCGACACGCTGGAGACGATGCTGGTCAGTCCTGGTCGCCCAGCATAAAGTTCACCGCATCGGCGGCGTGCAGCGCGGCGGTGTCGAACACCGGCAGCGGGCAATCCTGCGCACCGAGCAACAGGCCGATTTCGGTACAGCCGAAAATCACGCCCTGCGCGCCCTGCTCTGCCAGAATTTCTACCTGCTGCTGATAGTAGCGTTTTGATTCCGCGGTGATTTTCCCAAGACACAGCTCATCGAAAATAATCTGATTGATGCGCAAACGGGCGGGCGCATCCGGGATAAGCGAGGTGACGCCGAACCCCTCTTCCAGCCGCGCGCGATAGAAAGCCTGCTCCATGGTGTACCGGGTGCCGAGCAGCGCAACCTGGCGCAGCCCCGCCTGCGCAATCGCGCGGCCCGTCGCGTCGGCGATATGTAAAAACGGCAGCGCGCAGCGCGCTTCAATCTGGTGCGCCACTTTATGCATCGTATTGGTACAGAGCACGATGGCCTGCGCACCGGCGCGTTCTAAACCGAGCGCCGCCTGCGCCAGCATCTCGCCCGCCTTTTCCCATTCACCGCTCGCCTGGCAGGCTTCGATATCGTGAAAATCGACGCTGTGCAGCAGTAACTGCGCGGAGTGCAGCCCGCCGAGCCGGTCGCGCACGCCTTCATTAATTAACCGGTAATAAGGAATGGTCGATTCCCAGCTCATGCCGCCGAGCAAGCCTACTGTCTTCATCGTTGCCTCCTGTTTGCGATTCCCCGGTTATAACATGCTCACAGAGCGGAACAAATGTGATCTGCCCGCCATTTCACACGCCGGCGCGTTCTCATCTTTTTCATGCCAGGATAGATTAATTGAAACAACGTTTCACAAATCAGAGGCACGGCATGTTTATCTATCACAAAGAGACGACGCTTGAGGATTTGGGCAATGGCGTCACGCGACGTATTCTGGCCCATGGCGGCAAAATGATGGCGGTGGAAGTGAATTTTGACGCTGGTGCGGTCGGCCCGATGCACTGCCACCCGCATGAGCAACTGACGTATGTGCTCTCTGGTGAATTTGAATTCACCATCGGCGAAGAAACCCGCCGCGTGAGCGCAGGCGATACGCTTTATAAACAGCCGAATATTATGCATGGCTGCGTCTGTATTACGCCCGGCACGCTGCTTGATACCTTTACGCCGGTACGGGAAGATTTTCTGAAGTAAATCGCGCCCATAAAAAAGCCGCCTCATCAGGCGGCTTTTTTGTCATACGAACGGTATCAGGAGAGCAGCGCGTCGACGTCGCTTGCGTGCTGCGTCATAACCTGACGCTTCGTGAAGACATCACGCACCAGCACCGTCGCGCAGGCAATGATAAAGCCCAGCATCGCGGCAAGGATAAGTACCAGCGCTTTTCCCGGCCCGTCGCTTTTCATCGGCAGCGAAGGTGCCATCTGATAGTGGAACGGCTGGAAATCCACGTCCGCCAGGTTGAGCTTTTTCAGCTCTGCCAGACGATATTCGCGGTTCTGGATGGCCGCATTCAGCGCCGTCACGTCGGTAATGGAGCGCTCAATAGCCAGCTTCTGCGCAAGCCCATCCGCGCCAAGCGCAATGGAGTAATCCGGGTCGTCTTTCACCGCCTGTCCATTGCTGTACACCGGCTTTTTAATGCCCGCGGCATTGGCAACCTGCAATGAATAGTTCAGTCGCTGAATCGCGATTTTATGCTCGTTAGCCAGCGTGTTACGGTCAAGAATCAGACGGCTCTCTTCCGATTTCACTTTAAGCTCAATGGTCGAGCGCAGGTTCTCAAGCACCTCTCGCTGTACCGCCAGCGCCGCATAATTGATGTATTCCTTCAGCACGCGCTGCGCATCTTGCGCTTTCGGCGCAGTGAAGCTCAGCGTCCAGGAGCTGTAAGGCGAGGCTGACGCCGCTTTCGGGTTGTCGTTAGAAACCATTTTTATCCGCTGCGCCACAAGCGTAATCGCGCGCTGCAGGCTTTCAGTATCCCCCTGCGCTTCCTTCACCTGCGCCTGCACCCACGGCGAGGTGCGCAGAAATTTTTCCTGAAGCGCGCGCGAATCGAATTTTTTCAGGAACATATTTTCAAGCGACGCGGCATCGATAGCGGCATCCACATCCAGCACCTGGAGATCAACCAGCACGCGCTTTAATTCAATAAGTTGCGGCGTTTCAGGAATGGACACCACGGCGTCACTGGTCCATTTTTGCGGTAGCAAAAAGGCCAGCGCCAGACCCATCACGATAAACAATGCCGTAATGGAGAGGATCACCTTACGGGATTTGAAAAGCACGTCGACCAGCGCAAACAGATCTAACTCAGCGCGCGGCTGCCCCAGGAGCGGATAATCCGCAGACGAAGTGAGCGGATTATTTTTGATATCTATCGATGACATAGTGAGTGCGTTACGTTTAATTAAGCTGCTGATGAAGTCGAAATTATTTCCGCCAAAAACAATATGCGTGCGAATTGTTTCACCGGTCAAATGTATTGTTTTGAGAAAGTGAACGGGCGCACACAACTATCTCTTTGACAAAAAAGGAAAAACTATGCAAAACAAAGAAACATATCCTTGTTGTGAGGAGAGGTATTACGTCCGTAATCATCATTATTACGAATAATCCTAATTGAGAGCAAACACTAATTTACGTGCCTACCAAAAGTTGTATCACCGCCCTTGCCCCGAAAACGGCGCTGCTTCAAAAAACCAGAACAGCGTTTCGACCACGATCACATTTCCACTATTTATCGAATGACGGCGAAACAAATAGCAATAAAATAAATTAAAACGCTGTTTTAGAAACAAGAAACAACGGTTCAATAAATTATAAAAATCGCGATATTCATTACGTTACGCCCGCCGTTTTCCATGGCGAGACGTTGCTGGCATCGCGATGGCATGGCAGTCCAGCCACGCCCTTACGAGCCTGGCGCATTCGCTGTCACGCTTTAAACACCATCTCATATCCGATTAACGAACCCTTGAATGCCAGGTAGGTATTTATGAATGAAAACAAGCTCCTGGGTCTGGCCTGGATATCGCCCTATATCATCGGGTTGATAGTCTTTACGGCCTTCCCGTTTGTTTCCTCTTTCGCGCTTAGCTTTACCGAGTACGACCTGATGAATCCGCCGGTGTTTAACGGCATTGAAAACTACCGTTATATGCTGATGGATGACGATCTGTTCTGGAAATCGATGGGCGTGACGTTCGCCTATGTATTCCTGACTATCCCTCTGAAGCTCGCCTTCGCGCTTGGCATTGCGTTTGTGCTCAATTTCAAACTGCGCGGCATCGGCTTTTTCCGCACGGCCTATTACATCCCGTCGATCCTCGGCAGCTCTGTTGCCATCGCCGTGCTGTGGCGCGCGCTGTTTGCCATTGATGGCCTGCTGAACAGTTTTATCGGCGTGTTCGGGCTCGATCCGGTGAACTGGCTTGGCGAACCCTCGCTGGCGCTGATGTCCGTCACGCTGCTGCGCGTCTGGCAGTTTGGCTCCGCGATGGTGATTTTCCTGGCCGCGCTGCAAAACGTGCCGCAGTCGCAGTATGAGGCGGCGATGATCGACGGTGCCTCGAAGTGGCAAATGTTTATGAAAGTGACAGTCCCGCTGATCACACCGGTCATTTTCTTTAACTTCATTATGCAGACCACCCAGGCGTTCCAGGAATTTACCGGGCCGTATGTGATTACCGGCGGCGGCCCGACCTATTACACCTATCTCTTCTCACTCTATATCTACGACACCGCCTTTAAATATTTCGACATGGGCTACGGCGCGGCGCTCGCGTGGGTGCTGTTCCTGGTGGTGGCGCTCTTCGCCTCCATCGCCTTCAAATCCTCGAAATACTGGGTCTTCTACTCCGCCGATAAGGGAGGCAAAAATGGCTGATATTCAACAGGAACCACTGGCTCGCCGCCCGGCCATGAGCGCGGGCGATCGCGAAGTGGCGCGCACGCTACGGCGCGAAAAAGCAAGCCGCGCCATCCGTTACGTGATTTTGCTGTTCGTCGGCCTGCTGATGCTCTACCCGCTGGCGTGGATGTTCTCAGCGTCGTTTAAGCCCAACCACGAGATTTTTACCACGCTCGGCCTGTGGCCGACGCACGCGACCTGGGATGGCTTTATTAACGGCTGGAAAACCGGCACTGAATATAATTTCGGCCACTACATGATGAACACGTTTAAATATGTGATCCCGAAAGTGGTGCTGACGGTTATCTCCTCCACCATCGTGGCGTACGGTTTCGCACGCTTTGAGATCCCGTGGAAGAAATTCTGGTTCGCCACGCTTATCGCCACCATGCTGCTGCCGAGCACCGTGTTGCTTATCCCGCAATACCTGATGTTCCGCGAAATGGGGATGCTCAACAGCTACCTGCCGCTCTGGCTGCCGATGGCCTTCGCCACCCAGGGGTTCTTCGTCTTTATGCTGATCCAGTTCCTGCGCGGCGTGCCGCGCGACATGGAAGAAGCGGCGCAAATCGACGGCTGCAACTCCTTCCAGGTGCTGTGGTATGTGGTGGTGCCGATCCTCAAGCCCGCCATGATCTCGGTCGCGCTGTTCCAGTTTATGTGGTCGATGAACGACTTTATCGGCCCGCTGATTTACGTCTATAGCGTCGATAAGTACCCGATAGCGCTGGCGCTCAAGATGTCCATCGACGTGACCGAAGGCGCGCCGTGGAACGAAATTCTGGCAATGGCGAGTATTTCCATTCTGCCGTCCATCATCGTCTTTTTCCTGGCTCAGCGTTACTTCGTACAGGGCGTGGCCAGCAGCGGAATCAAAGGTTAACAGGGGAATATCATGGCTGAAGTTATTTTCAATAAGTTAGAAAAAGTCTATTCCAACGGCTTTAAAGCGGTTCATGGTATCGACCTGAAAATCGCCGACGGTGAATTTATGGTGATTGTCGGGCCGTCGGGCTGCGCCAAATCCACCACGCTGCGTATGCTCGCGGGCCTTGAAACCATCAGCGGCGGCGAAGTGCGCATCGGCGAGAAGCTGGTGAATAACCTGGCACCAAAAGAGCGCGGCATCGCGATGGTGTTCCAGAACTACGCGCTCTATCCGCATATGACAGTGCGCGAAAATCTGGCATTCGGCCTGAAGCTCAGCAAACTGCCGAAAGAGCAGATTAACCGCCAGGTGGATGAAGCCGCGAAAATCCTTGAGCTGGAAGAGCTGCTCGACCGTCTGCCGCGCCAGCTCTCCGGCGGCCAGGCCCAGCGCGTGGCGGTGGGCCGCGCGATTGTGAAAAAGCCGGATGTCTTTCTCTTCGATGAGCCGCTCTCTAACCTCGACGCCAAACTGCGCGCCTCGATGCGCATCCGTATTTCCGATTTGCATAAGCAGCTGAAAAAGAGCGGCAAACCGGCCACCACGGTCTACGTCACGCACGATCAGACCGAGGCAATGACTATGGGCGATCGCATCTGCGTGATGAAGCTTGGTCATATTATGCAGGTGGATACGCCAGATAATCTCTATCACTACCCGAAAAACATGTTTGTGGCGGGCTTTATTGGCGCGCCGGAGATGAATATTAAACCCGGCAAACTAGTGGAAGAGACAGGCGAGCTGCGAATTTGCATCGGCGATGACCGCCTGGCGCTGACGCCACGCCAGCAGGAGAAAGTGACCGCATACGCCGGGCAACAGGTTTTCTTCGGCATTCGCCCGGAATATGTCTCAATTTCCGACACGCCCTACGCCGAACCCTGTGGCACCGGTGAACTGGTGCGCGTGGAGAATATGGGTCACGAGTTTTTCGTCTATCTCAAGGTCGCGGATTTCGAAATGACCTGCCGCATCCCTTCCGATGAAGCTAAGCCGATGATTGAAAAGGGCCTTCACCGCAAGGTGTTTTTTAAGTTCGACATGAATAAGTGTCATCTTTTTGACGCCAAAACAGAACAGAACCTCACTCTCTGACAGGAGTCTTATAATGAAAAAAGCCCTCGTTAGCACAGCATTAGCGTCTACCCTCACCCTTTGCGCGCTGCCGTCGCACTCGGCGGAAAACGTCGAGCTGCGTATGTCCTGGTGGGGCGGCAATGGCCGTCACCAGGTCACGCTGAAAGCGCTGGAGGAATTTCACAAACAGCACCCGGAGATTAGCGTTAAGCCGGAATACACCGGCTGGGACGGCCATCTTTCGCGTCTTACCACGCAAATCGCGGGCGGCACCGAGCCGGACGTGATGCAAACCAACTGGAACTGGCTGCCGATCTTCTCCAAAAACGGCGACGGGTTTTACGATTTAAATCAGGTAAAAGATGTCATCGACCTGAGCCAGTTCGACCCGAAAGAGCTGAAGTCCACTACTGTCAACGGCAAGCTCAACGGTATTCCGATCTCCGTCACCGCCCGCGTGTTCTACTACAACAACGAAACCTGGAAGAAAGCGGGCGTCGACTACCCGAAAACCTGGGATGAGCTGATGGCCGCCGGTAAAACGTTCGAGTCGAAACTCGGCAAACAGTATTACCCGGTCGTACTGGAGCATCAGGATGTGCTGGCCCTGCTCAACTCGTACATGGTGCAGAAATACAATATTCCGGCGGTGGATGAGAAAACGAAAAAATTCGCCTACAGCAAAGCGCAGTGGGTTGAGTTCTTCGGGATGTACAAGAAGCTCATCGACAGCCACGTGATGCCGGACACCAAATATTATGCCTCGTTCGGCAAGAGCAACATGTATGAGATGAAGCCGTGGATCCAGGGCGAATGGGCGGGCACCTATATGTGGAACTCCACCATTACCAAATACTCCGACAACTTAAAGCCGCCCGCGAAGCTTGAGCTGGGTGCTTACCCGATGCTGCCGGGCGCCAAAGATGCGGGCCTGTTCTTTAAACCGGCACAGATGCTGTCCATCGGTAAATCCACTACACACCCGAAAGAGGCCGCGCAGTTGATTAACTTCCTGCTGAACAGCAAAGAGGGTGTGGCGGCGCTGGGGCTTGAACGCGGCGTGCCGCTCAGTAAGGCCGCGGTGGCGCAGCTTACCGAAGCGGGCGTGATTAAAGATGACGATCCGTCGGTGTCTGGCCTGAAGCTGGCGCAGTCGCTGCCGACCACGCTTGCCGTTTCGCCCTATTTTGACGATCCGCAGATCGTGTCGCAGTTCGGCACCGCGTTGCAGTATATCGATTACGGCCAGAAATCCGTTGAAGACGCCGCGGCGGAATTCCAGCGCCAGGCAGAGCGTATTCTGAAACGCGCGATGCGCTAAGAGCAGTTTCTGTTGCAACCCCGCCGGTGTGGGCGGGGTTAGGTAAACGTGGTAAAGATGTTGTCCGGCGGGTGCGCTTCGCTTACCCGCCCTACGCTAACATCAGGATTACCTACTTTGTAGGGTGGGTAAGCGTAGCGCACCCACCCTACGAGCGAAAAGGGCTATGTGTTTTGTAGGGTGGGTAAGCAAAGCGCACCCACCGCATCCCGCACCGCTAAACGTTCCCCATAAAAAAAACCTCCACGCGGGAGGTTTTTTAACTGCACATTACGCTTACCGCGCGAGCCAGCCGCCATCAACCGCAACGGTATAACCGTTAATGTAATCCGACGCGCTGGACGCCAGGAACACCACCGGCCCCATCAGATCGCTCGGTAAACCCCAGCGGCCTGCCGGAATGCGGTCAAGGATCTCGGCGCTGCGCTGCTCATCGGCGCGCAACTGCTGGGTGTTGTTGGTCGCCATATACCCGGGCGCGATGGCGTTGACGTTGATATTGTGCTTCGCCCACTCGTTCGCCATCAGGCGCGTAATACCCATCACGCCGCTTTTAGACGCCGTGTAAGACGGCACGCGAATGCCGCCCTGGAAGGAGAGCATCGACGCGATATTAATAATTTTTCCGCCGTTGCCCTGAGCGATGAACTGCTTCGCCACGGCCTGAGACATAAAAAACACGCTCTTAATATTCAGGTTCATCACGTCGTCCCAGTCCTGCTCGCTGAAGTTAATTGCGTCTTCGCGGCGGATAAGCCCTGCGTTATTGACCAGTACGTCGATATGCCCGAACTCTGCCACCGCGCGTCCGATAAGCGCCGGGATCGCGTCGATTTTACGCAGGTCAGCCGTCAGGCTCAGAAAACGGCGGCCCAGCGCAGTCACACGTTCGATGGTTTCCGCCGGTTCGACAATATTAATGCCCACGATATCGCAGCCTGCTTCTGCGAGGCCCAGCGCCATACCCTGACCAAGACCGGTATCACAACCGGTAACGATCGCGACTTTACCCTGAAGAGAGAATGCATCGAGAATCATGTGTGTTTCCTTGTTATCGGGCCTGTCTGTGACAGGCGTGACCGTAATAAGGCTGTCCGCCGCTTACGCCCTCCCTTAACCACCCGATATCGATGTCATAAAACGCCAGGTAACAGGCAGCCCGGCACGTATCGCGTTATGACATCTGCCACTCACCGCGCATTAAAAGAGAGACCGCAGAAGGAAATAAAACAGCGAAACAGCGTTTCGTTTTTTGAGATGACATCCATCTTAAACGTAGCGAAACGTGTTTTCAATTATAAATAAAACATTGTTTCATTTTTATGGTTACATCTTGCCGAATTTGATGATGCTGTCACGTTTATCGCGTTGGCCCGACAGACAGCCTTTACACTATCTGAAAATTTTCGTTTTAAAATCAGTTAAGTAAAATTTTATGGCGCGGTTTTAATGAAAAGTCTACCGCCCGTCGCCCGGTATCCCTCGATACCGCTTTCGCGCTGATTTTGTCCAAAAATACTCTTTCCATTAGAACAGTTGAGCAGAAATGCGCCCACAGTCACACACATTGAAACACTGTTTTGATAATTTATATTACTGTTTTCGAAATTTAATCAGCGAACGCCAGCCGGTAACGTAAGGAGCAGAGTATGGCCAAAGGCATGCGGGTGAAACTTCAGTATCAGGTAAGCATTGACCCGGATACCGGGGCGGAAATCACGCGTTTAACCCCACCGGAAGTGACGTGTCACCGCAATTATTTCTACCAGAAATGCTTTTTTAACGATGGCAGCCACCTGCTGTTTGCCGGCGAATTCGACGGGCACTGGAACTACTATCTGCTGGATCTGGAAAACGCCGAAGCGGTACAGCTCACCGAAGGCGCGGGCGACAATACCTTTGGCGGTTTTCTCTCGCCGGACGACAACTATCTTTACTATGTGAAAAACGATCGCGTCCTGCGCGAAGTTAACCTCACCACACTTGCCGAGCGCGACGTCTATCGCGTGCCGGAAGCGTGGGTCGGCTACGGCACCTGGGTGGCGAACAGCGACTGCACCAAACTGGTCGGGATCGAAATCGCAAAAAGCGACTATGTGCCGTTGAGCGACTGGAAAATCTTTCATGACTTCTTCCACAAAGGGCCGCACTGCCGCCTGCTGCGCATTGACCTGCAAACCGGCGCCAGCCAGACGATCCACGAAGAGAAAATCTGGCTGGGGCACCCGATTTATCGCCCGTTCGACGACAATACCGTCGCGTTCTGTCATGAAGGCCCGCACGATCTGATCGATGCCCGTATGTGGATGGTGAATGAAGACGGCAGCAATGTGCGCAAAGTGAAGGAACACGCCGAGGGTGAAAGCTGCACCCACGAATTCTGGGTGCCGGACGGCTCAGCGCTGGTCTATGTCTCTTATCTGAAGGGCAAACAAGGCCGTACGGTTTACCGCTACCTGCCGGAGCGCGGCGTTAATGAAGAGATCATGCCAATCCCGGCCTGCTCGCACCTGATGAGCAACTTCGACGGCACGCTGCTGGTGGGCGACGGCTCTGGCACGCCGGTCGATGTGAAAGACACCGGCGGCTACACCATTGACAACGACCCTTATCTCTATGTTTTTGATGTAAATAATAAATCCTATTATCGTGTGGCGCGTCACGATACGTCCTGGGAGACGTTTGCCGGCAGCCGTCAGGTGACGCATCCACACCCTTCTTTCACGCCGGACGGCAACGCCATTCTTTTCAGTACCGATAAAGACGGCAAACCGGCGGTCTATCTTGCAAAATTACCCGAACAGCGTGAAATGCTGAGCGTGTCATAATAATAAGCGTCCTGTTTCCATTACTGATCTTTGCCCTCCTCTCCTGGAGGGCTTTTTTATTTTTTCATGTTTAAGGTAAACCCGGCAGCTTAATAAGAATGAGCGCATGCGGAAAAAAATAATTTACAGCGGGCATAAAAAAACCGCCCCTGCATGGGCGGTGTGCTTATTCTCAGGAGCACGCTATCAGGAAACAGCAAAAAATTTAACGCCCCCGCACTGGCGGAGGCTAATTTCATCAGAAGCTGTATGCCACGCCGACACGTAAACGCGTCTGGCGCTCGTCAGATTCTTTTACGCCAATATTCCCCACTTCAAAATATGGTGCCCAGTTCTTATCAATTTTATAAGCCACTTTGGCGTTATATTCGTTGGAATAGTTTTTCCCGTTATTACGGGTAAAGCCTTCTTCGCTCTGGGCATACACATAGTTCAGCTCAGTGCGCCAGTCGCCGAGCGCAAATCCCACCCAGGCATCACCACGGTTAACTTTATCGTCATCATCTTTACCGTCCGGGACGCGGGTATACTCATAACGATAACGGGCCGCGACATAGAAGCCATTCTCAAAGCTGTACTGCACATGGATGTTTGGCTTATAAATGGTTTTACTATCAACACTTTCAATAGTAAATGCTGGCGTGATAGCGATAGCGTCGGTTGCTTTCCAGCGCCAGCTTATCTGATCTTCATGACCGTTACCCACGACTTCATTAAATGGACGCGACTGATCGTCTCCGCCGGTTTTCCATTTCGCCTCCACGGAAAAACCAAATCCATTATCAAAACGATGTGAAACCGCAACGCGATCGGCATTGATTCCGCTATCAATGTACTCGTGACGTAAATCAACGGTTACGGCTTGCGCCGCGAATGATGAACCACAGAGGACAGCCAGTACCAGAGCTTTCTTAAACATAAAATACCCTCAATGAAATATCGTTTCTTTTTTATGAAACTGCATTTTATTTTTTAATATGGGTTATTTTAGCGATCCGGATCGCAATACTTTGTTTCAAAAATAACGAAAAGAAAGCCCGTGATTGCGCTCAATAAAAAATCAACAAACGGCCATTAAATGATGTTTTGAATCACAGTTTGCTTTTAAATTCACCCATGAAAAGCGGCGATAGTGACTGCAATCTGAGAATTAACTTAAATGAAGGAAATAGTAAACAGAGCAACTGATATCAGGGATATAATTGCTCTTTCAATACTATTAGCTGACAAAGAAAGTGCGCCGTGAAGTGACGGCACATTTCTTAATAAGAAAGGAAAGGATTAATCGCGTTCAATCGCCAACGCCACGCCCTGGCCGCCACCAATGCAAAGCGTGGCGAGCCCTTTGCGAGCCTGACGTTTCACCATCTCATGGACCAGAGAAACCAGAATGCGGCAGCCGGACGCGCCAATCGGATGTCCCAGGGCAATCGCACCGCCGTTAACGTTCACCTTGCGCTCGTCCCACTCCAGTAGCTTACCGACTGACAACGTCTGTGCCGCGAATGCCTCATTGGCCTCGATAAGATCAACATCATTGAGCTGCCAGCCCGCGCGCTCCAGGCAGCGCCGCGTAGCGTAGACCGGCGCGATACCCATCAGCGCCGGATCGACGCCCACGCTTGCGAAAGCGCGTATGCGCGCGAGCACCGGCAGCCCCATTTCCTGCGCCTTGCTGGCGCTCATCATCAGCACCGCCGCCGCGCCATCATTCATTGACGAGGCGTTGCCCGCAGTAACGCTTCCCAGCCGGTCAAAGGCGGGCGACAGGCGCGCCAGCCCTTCCGCGCTGGTATCGGCGCGTGGCTGCTCGTCGGTATCGACCACCAGCGGCGCGCCCTGCATCTGTTCGATCACGACGGGCACGATTTCGTCACGAAAGCGCCCGCTGTCGATAGCGACCCGCGCCTTATGCTGTGATGCAAGCGCGTATGCATCCTGATGTTCGCGGCTGATGTTATATTCGCGCGCCAGATTTTCCGCCGTGACGCCCATATGGTAATCGTTAAACGCATCCCACAGCCCGTCATGCACCAGGCTGTCGATAATATGGCTGTCGCCGGGCTCGCCGGTGCGCCCTTCGGTCAGCACATGCGGCGCGCGACTCATATTTTCCTGACCGCCAGCAATCACCACATCCGCCTCACCGCACTGGATCGCCTGCGTCGCCAGATGCAGCGCCTTCAGGCCAGAGCCGCACACATCATTGATGGTAATCGCCGAAACCGACCACGGCAGACCGCTGTTGAGCGCAGTCTGCCGCGCCGGATTCTGGCCTGCGCCTGCCGTCAGCACCTGGCCCAGGATAACTTCATCGACATCCTGAGGGTTAAGCCCGGTGCGCGTCAGCAGTGCCTCAATGACCACCGCGCCGAGCTCGACCGCCGAGCGACGCGCAAGCTGGCCCTGAAAGCAGCCAATGGGCGTGCGAGCGGCCCCGACAATTACCACATCTTTCATTGTTATCTCCGGGAAGTGAACCGGGACATAGTAGCCGCTTGTTATAAAATCATTTCGTAAATGTTTAAAAATTGGTGAGGGGTATCACAAGGAATCTGCGCCGCACCCCATCGAGCGTCGGCGCAAAAACAGCTATGCAGGCGAGAGGCAGTTAATACCGGTCAGGCAGTTTATTAATGGATTTCAGTCGACCGCGCGAAATATCGATATAGTCGCCTTTTCTTAAGTCACTAAAGACTTTGAGAATATAACTTTGAGAAAGGTTGGTTTTACCACGAATAAAATTACAGGCGTTAATCTCCTCTCGCTCCTGCTCGTTTTTGGCTGCCAGCTCTATTAAGCAGTTGCGAATAAGCGTATAGGATTGCCGCCCAAGATAGTGGTAACTCTTCCAGTACAGCACATCGTAGTACCAGGAGACGACCAGCAGCAGTTCGCGCCAGAGCTGGCGCGTCTCAATAACGGCTTCAAAATCGCTACGCGGCACCATACGCGCCTCACAGATTGATTCGGCTTTAATCGTGAAATGGTGGCTGAACTGATTATTGTAGGTGATGCCGAGCAACTGAGGCCGCGTCGACTCAATCATCATCAGGCCATCCATCATGCGGTGCATCGACAGTGCGCCCTGCTCTATCACAATAATATAATCAGGCTGCACAGGAATATGCGCACCACTGGCGAAACGACGCAGTTCACCGCTATTTTTCAGGGTGTCGATAAGCTGATTGATGGCCTCTTCGGGCCTTTCAGGAAGCGGATATGTTTCCATGCTGATAACACGCACCAGAGATAACGTTACGATCAGCATAGTAAAAACTTGATTGCGCGCCGCCTTATTTTTTCACAATGAGACGGCGCATTAATAAAACCACTAAAGAAAGAGCTTATTTACGTTTAATATTCTTAAACGCGCTGGCGCCAGCACCGCATTAGCGTTTACTTAAGGCCAGCTTTACGGCAAACAGCAGGAACACGCCGCCCGTGACGCGATCCATCCATTTCACCACACCTGGTTTTTTTAGTACGCCTGACGCGTAGCGGGTTGCGACAATCAACGTTAGCGACCAGAGGGTGCCTATCAGCGCATGAATCGCCACCAGGAGGAATGTCCAGACCATTGGCGAATGCCCGGCCGGGATAAACTGCGGCAGAAAGGAGACATAGAACACGCCCATTTTCGGGTTCAGCACGTTGCCCAGCATACCGCGCAGAAAACTGTTGCTGGCGCGCGCTTCATTTCCCACGCGGGTATCAAACGTGGCGCGCGGGCGCAGCAGCATCTGGATGCCGAGCCAGCAGAGATAGCCGGCGCCGCACCATTTCAGAATGGAGTACGCCATTTCAGACACAGCGAACAGCGCCCCCAGGCCAAACGCCACCAGCGCGCCCCAGATAAAACAGCCAACATCGATGCCAAGCGCCGCCTGAACGGCTTTCTTACCCCCGTCCGCCGCCGCGGTTCGCAATATGAGCGCCGTATCCAGCCCCGGCGTCAACGTTAACAGCGTAGCCGCAAGGGTATACGCAAGCAGAGCATCAGTAACCGACATATTTATCCTCCGAAAAGAAAAATCTTACAGAAGAAAAACAGGCCCGGCAATCAGGGGGGTTAGTTACGCAGGTGGATGTTAACAGTATGGGCAAATCGGATGCTGTGACCAGAAAGCAGACTTGATGTTTAACGCTCCAGAAAAATTAGCACCATGATAAAAGTCATCGGCAGGTTCACCGCATTTAAAGTTTTACCTGAGATCTGTGATGACTTATTAATGCGTCAGCATGATTCATGTGGCTCCCCACCGCTTCACAGAAAAATATTATCAGGCGTTTTTTTTGTTTGCTGGCTCACTGAATAGCGAGATGACGGACAGTTGCAGGGCTTAAATTTTTGTCAGGGAGGATTGGCGCAATGAAAATGGAACAACGCCAGGCAGCAGAGCCATTATCCTGAAAGGTCAGGACACCATACATAATGAATTACTTAACAGGATTTGTGAGAACAGGGCATGTTCAGCCTGTCTTAAGCACCTGTGCAGTGTCATAACATAAATGTGTTATTACACAGAAATCAGGGAGTGCCAGGAAGGATTCTGGAGCGGGCGAAGGGAATCGAACCCTCGTATAGAGCTTGGGAAGCTCTCGTTTGTCCATCTCAACATTGTACATATGACTGTACCTGATAGCGTGATTTTAGAGGATCAAAATCATGACTATCAAGAACAATCAGTATCTTTTTCAAAGTCATTGCGGGATCTGGGTTTTCCAAATCTTCGTACCTAAGTACATGCGCCACATATTCGACAACAAACGAGCATGGCGCAAATCAACCGGGACAAAAGATATTATTAAGGCTCGCCACTTCAGAAACCACATGTTGATTGAGTTCAATAATCTGAAGGCCCTGCTTAACCCTGACCGCGAAGATATACGCATCCAGAACGCGATTACCACGCTCCACACCACGATCAAACAGGCCAAGAGTGCGCCTTCAGCAATCTCCCCGATCCCAACATTGGCAGTCATACGCGATGAATATATGACGGTCTACAGTGAGCGCCGGGCATTCTCCACACTCAGCAAATCAGCCCGAGCGGTGGAAGTGTTTCTCCAGAGTATTGGGAAGGTTGATATTGGTTTGAACAAGATAGGACGCAGAACAGTTACAGACTTCATTGAGGGCCAACAATCGAAGGTAGCTCCCCAGACCGTCCAGAACTGGTTAACCTCTTTGGGAAGTCTATACGAGTTCGCCAAACGTCGATATGACGCAATCCCGGACAGTAACCCGTTTCACGGTCACAACCTCGAAGCACGGCGCACCATTGAAAGTTATCAGCCGTTTGAGCCTGAACAATTGGTTACCCTTATCAGAGAAGCGGATGACGTTCTACGCGATGTCATATTGATTGGGCTGTATTCAGGAATGCGACTTGATGAGATCGCCAGCATCAAACGGGATGAAATTGTAATGCTGGAGGGTGTCAGATGTTTCTTTGTCAGCAAGTCCAAGACTATAGCCGGGGTGCGGTACGTTCCGATCCACTCTCTTCTGATCGGCATTATTGATAAACATCTTTCGCAGAACAGCGGAGAATATCTGCTGGCACAGTCAAACAATATCATTCGGAAGGATGGTAAACGGGGGCCGTGGTACAGCCAGAAGTTTACCCGGCTACGTGACAGCACATTGTCCACAGCTACAGATCGGCAATGTTTCCACAGCCTACGGGGAATGTTCATCACCTGCTTAGATCGTGCAGGGGTGCCAGAACAACGGATCGGTGCTATCACCGGACACACCGAACAGAAAGCAAAAACTGAAGCATTCAGAACGTATAGCAAAGGCGCTGGGATGAGAGAGTTAGCCGAATATGTGGAGTGTGTCTATTACCATGCTCTATAAATTGAAGGGGGGTGCCCCCCCTATATTATCGTGGCCATTCAGCTCGAATACGAGCAGCAACTTCATCAGGAAGGTTATACCAATAAGCATTATTATTTGTTGCATCCACAACAATTAATCTATCATCATTATCCATTGCGGCTTTGACAATCTTCGCTGCATTTTCAACAGAATAGACACTATTGACATACCAGTTAGACTCTGTAACTTTAGCCCATGCCCCTAATGATTGGATGGCTTTATGTACTGCCGGATAGTCTTTGGTCTTGATCAGGTCGTAAGTAATAAATAAGTTATTCGCCATTAACTTTCTCCCAAAGGACAATAAAAAATAAAGCGCCCCGTAAGGCGCTCATATTTCAATGGTCTTTAAGCCAAGCCTGCACTTTTTTAGCAGAATGACCTACGGCTTGAACAGCTTGAATAAGTTTAGCCTCACTAACGCCAAACTTTTTAGCCCAATCACGTCTTTCGTAATCCTGTTTGATACTTATTAAATCATTGTCAGGTGTACCGATTTTGGTCTTGTCATCAGCCATTTTACTGATTCCTCGTGATACAGGCTTATGCCTGCACATTACTTATATGACTCCTCTGCCGCTTCGTAAACGGTCAGTTATCAAACAATTGACACTGGTCATAAAACCAGTAAAAACTTTTTTTTCCGAGCTTGCTAACTTTGCCGCTTCGTTACTATCATAAACACTACATATTGTGTTTATTGATATAGAAAATACAATATATCCAATCATCCATATTGTGAATAGGTGTCTGAATGGCAGCGAATAGTAAGCAATCTTCACAAAGCGTGTCTCATTTGGCAGCAGAGACCCTTAACAATCCGAACGCCTCGGCGATTCAGAAAAGTTTAGCGGGTTCGGTACTGTCCCAGGCCGGGACAAAAAACCAGACTGGTGCAGGTATGGAAGCCAAAGCATCAGCAGCATTGAAAAACCCACGCTCAAGCGATGTTACTAAGACCTTAGCGGGTTCAGTAGTTTCGCAATCGAATAAAAAACGTTAGTTGAGAGAAAGGCCGGGGATCGCCCGGCTTTTTATTCCCTCAATTAAGCCTCCCCCAGCCAATCCTATACCTGCGCATCAAATGGTGCTGATCGCTTGTATGCAGGTTATTAAGTATCACCGCTATATTTTTATGGGTGACTAAATCCAGGTGTGGCCCTGCCCTGTTGAGGTGGAAAATATCTTGAAGTTTGGGCAGATCTGCCAGGCACCCAAACACCCCGCCCCCTGGGGCCTATGTAATGTTTTAGAAATATCAGGGCACCCCGCCCGGGTGGCTCTCTGTACGCTTCTCTGTGGCGTCATCTCACCTTCACCTATACAATCACACTGCTTTTAGCCTTGCGTAGCCCACAGGCCCGCATATTCGCTTACAGAGGATTATTGTTATTCTGGATGGGCCGCAACTTACGGATTGGTTGATATTTGCACAGCAATTTAACATAATGACCGTTACACGCACCTTTTTAACAATAGCGCAACAGGTTAGACCTATGCACTTCTGAAGGTTCCAACCTCTTAACCTCCTGTAGCGTCCTCTACAGACACAAAACCTAATCCCTGATCCTCGTTTCAATCTTACATTCCTGTATTTCCGATCCTCCTGTGAGTAACGCCGTTCCCCTGTGGATAACTCCCACGCACTAAACCCCTAATCTCCCCTTTCGAGGCGTCCGCCTCTTCAGGCCCTTTCTTGTGGCAAAAACACATTTTGGGTTTAGGGCGGTGGCTACCGCCCGGTGTTGTTGAGATTGATTATCACTATCATCGATAGATGAGAATTTGTCTCAATTGAACATTTTCGGGGTTTTGACTTTCTGAGAAAAATTATTTTGGGGCTAAGCATGTGAAATGCTACGCGCACACCGTATGAAATTATAATTGTTTCCCAAAAATCAAATAGTTAGTAGCACTGAGGGAGGCTCACCTGTACGCTTTACAATCAATAATGACCTTTACGCCCGATCTTTTCCCCGATTAAACCGTATTTAACGCTATTTTAATCATTGTCGTTTCCACAATAAAAAGGGGGAGACCTTCCGGCCTCCCCTCTTCTCTTACTTCCTTTTACGTCTGCCCTTCCGGGCCTGTCGTTTCTGTTCTGCTATGTAGGCACCGATCAGGCTCATCACATCACCCCCGCTTTCATCAGGCGCTTTACAGTCGATTCTGTGATGTACGGATAGAGGTTATCGATCCGGTTATTGGCCTTGTTCCCGTCAATGTGGCGGATTGTCACACCCTCCGGGATACGCTTCCCATGTAGTAACCACACGATGTTATTGATCGGGTACAGCTTGCCCAATGATGGCACCCAGGCACGGGCGACCCGGCCCGCCTGCATAACTCCGGTGTCTTTGGCACAGAAGCGGACCATATACCGCGCCGATTCATCATAGGTGAAGTCAGTCAGATCTACGTTATCAGGGGTAATGGTCATTTACTCCCCCCCCAGGAAGAAGCGGGTAGAGAGGATCGGCTTTTGTCCGGTGGTCGGATTGACCGGGCGATTCTGTGGCTTTGTGGGGTTACTGGTGAGGCGGGAACGGGCTGAAAACATTGTGAGACTCTCCTATCAAATAGGAGTAGTCGCGGGCCGGGGTTCTTCCCCGTGTCTCAACTCTAAGCGGTTGGGAACGTCATGATCTTGTTTACTACTCAATAAGATACCAGTTTACAATGCAATACAATGAATTTCAATACACACAATTATAATCTTGTCAACTTTTTAAGTTTTTATTTGTGACGAACGACAAAAAAGGAGACCCGAAGGTCTCCTCTGTTTACTGCTGCCCTGTGGTTAGCATGTTCATGTGTCCCCGTTCCCGGTCATCAATCTCCGCATTAACCAGATCCTTAACTTTGCCGTCATTAACGTTTACATTCACCTGTAGGGGTTTCTGGTCAATAACAACGGTCTGGGTTTGATTCTGCGGTCTTACCGCTGATTGGGCAAGGCTGGAGGGGTTGAAAGTAGGCACAGGGGCCGGGGTTACTTTCAGATCCTTAAACGGGGCCAACGCCGGGAGGTTATCCGGGACCTGTAGAGGTTTTGGCGCATTTGGGGCCTTGCCGCCGTATTCCTGCGGGAGGAAAGCCTTAGAGTCAAAATCAAACAGATTTTCCCAGAATCCTTTTTCCGGCTGTTCTGACTTGGGAGTCATATCACGTGACCCCGTGTAACTCTCCTTAATGCCTGCTGCCGTACCGTCACCGCCTACACTCGGGAGGATATGGGAGAGCCAACCAAAAAGGCGCACAAAAGAATTTAGTACGTCTGCGGACGCGCGGCCCAAGCCCTCCATAACTGGGGCGAGGCTCTCCATTGCTTTGGTCATTTCCTCGGATGAGTTAAACGCCTCAGCAAATCCCAACGTGAAGTTATCCGCCAGCCCGTTGGATGCCTGGCCTAACACCATCATACTGCTCTGGAGGTTCCCCACCTGCTCACGCTGTGAGTCTGTGAGGTACAGAGAGGAGTTCTTAACGGTTTTCAGGGCGTCCGCTGCGATCTGCCCGTTCTGGTCAAAGGCCCGTAAAGTCTTAGAGCCATCATCGATCAATTCACCGAAGAGGGTCATCTCCCCATCGGTCAATTTATAGGTTTTCTGAAGTTCGCGGAGGTAAGACAGGTAACCTTTGAAATCAACCGATTGGAGCCGCTTGATCACGTCTGCCCCGGCCCACGCCTGTTTGGATTCAACCAGGTTGGCGACATCTGCCAGCTCACCGCCGCCGGAGTATGTGCGGTTCCCTTGCTTGTCAGTTTTCCACTGCCCCAGAGACAAATCACCTTGTTTATCAAGATAATCTACAAACTGATCCTGTAACTTATCGAGAGAGATTCCCGCCCCTTTCTGGTTTGCTGCCAACAGGATCGCGTCTGCGTCTGTGGCGCTTACTCCTTGCTCTTTGAGGCCGCTGTAATCCTTTTGGCGTTCAAATGATTCCCGGAGCGTGGAGGCTACCGCCATTGAGGCACCCGCTACCGCTAAGAGTCCCGCCGCCGCTGCTCCCGCTGCACCTGCGAGGCCGACACCCACACCCGCCGTCACACCATTGGAACCGCGCCCGGAGTGGCGACCACCGCCGCCAAAGTTCCCGCCGTGGGTCCGCTGGTTAGCCATACGGCGACGTAGCCGGGCTTGTTTCTGGAGTTCCTGAGTAATCTTGCGTAGCTCGAAACGGGTTTCTTGAGCGTTCAGGGTTTCTTTAGCCTGCTGATCCGCAACACGGCGCATCTTCAGGATCGCTTCTGTACGCTCCGCATTAGTCAGGCCCTCAATCTGTTGGATTTTGTAGGCTTCAGATCGGATGGTCAGATACCGCTTACGGGCGTAATCTAATCGGCGCTTCTCAGCCTTGCCAGCTTCACGGGCTAAACGCGCCTCTTCCTTTTTGGCCTGGCGCATGGCCTGGGCCGCAGCTTTCGCTGCGTTGGCTTTTGATTCGGGGCTGTGAGCGTTAATCACTCCCTGTACTGTGGGGACCATCTCCGCCGCTGTTGGTAGCTGCTGACGTGGGCCACGCTTCCCGGCAAAGCGCCTACCTAATTCGCGTTGCAACTTGCTTTCAGCACGTAGCTGATCCGCCCTCTCTTTCTCCTTGGCGGCGTTCAGGCGGTTCTGTGACGCTAAACGCTTGGCCTCCAGGTTATTAGCCTGGATGATAGCCTTGTTATTTTCCATCTGTTTACGGCTGGCTGATTGTTGCGCCTTGTCTGCCTTCTCCCAGGCCTTGCCGATGTCCTCGATTTTCTTCTTTGCCCGGTCATAGGATGCTTTCGAAACGTCAAAATCAACAACGTTCGTTGTCCTGGTGATGATCTTAGTTTCAGCCATTACTTAGCGCCTCCTTTATGGCGGATCTGGCTTGCGGCCTGTGCGGCTTTCTGCTGCGCCTGTTTGGCTTTCTCAATAGCCAACTGCTGGAGAAGTAAATCAACGTTGTTCATAGGGTTCCTTACATGCTGTGCATGAGGTTTCAACGGGCCAAAGGGCACAGCGCGAAGAGGTGAGCCAGCACAAAAAGTGACCAAATAGCCACCTTCCAACTGGTTAAAAAGAAGTCGATCAATAAAAATTTCATAGGCTGAAGCCAGCAACGGCGCGGGCCACAGCCCGATTTGACTTAAATTACAAAAAGAGGGTGAAATAATAATTTCAAGGATTTTTGGGGGTTGCCCGGCGGGCTACATAAGCCCGTAAGATGTTTTATGCCGCACGTTTGGAAGCGGTGATCACGGTGCGGAGTCCCTTCCGCCCTGCACTGATAATACGGCGGACTCTGATCATGCTGGTTCCTAAACGGTAAACCGGATTTGCCACATAGCGAGGGGCGCGTAAGTTAGCGAGCACCTGATCATAAGGTAACATCTGATCCACAAGGTAGCGGGCCGCTGTGGTTTTGGAGAGCGTCTCCACGGTCTTGATATTAATCCCCAGCATCTCCCCCATCATTTGCGGTGTCAGTCCGTCCTGTTCCATCTGTTGGATTAGGACCCTCTTTTCAACGAGGGTTAACGGCTCTTTCTGGTATTTCACCGGGTTGTATTCCCGTTTCATCTTGAGCGCGTAGGCAAGCGATACACCAAAGGCCTGAGTGATTGCTTTAGCACTATGGCCCATCACACAAGCCCGCTTGATTTGGACGATCTGATCCGTTGTCAGCTTCTTTTCATCCATCAGGGGGCGCGGCTTGTTGGTTGCCAGCTTGTCAGAGAGAGCGGCGATCACTGCTTCTTCTTCCGGGGTTAACTCTTTCACTTCAGTTGTAATAATGCTCAAGAGAATCTCCAATCAGGGGTTGACTTCACACACGGGATTTGACAGGATGCGGATAATGGGGATGATATTATGAATTTTCCACAGAATTAAAAAGGGTCACCGAAATCATAGTCCGATACCTCTTTCATCTCTCCCCGTGGATAAGCAAAGGCCGGGACAATGCCCGCCGCCTCTTCCGGTTGGTCCACCGTCTCCACCTTCTTACTGTAAACATCCACCAATGTGATCGGCGCTGTAGGTCCCGGCGCTGCCGTCATAGGCTTAACCTCCGCCACTGTAGGCGCCTCTACAGGCTCCGCTGTGTGGTTGGACTCCTCCAGCTCTTCCCGCTCCGCTGTGGCCCGCTGTGGCTGTTCCTGTGGCGCTTCCGGGGCCGCTGCTGCTTCCGGTTCTGCTGTGCCCAACATCTCAGGGGTGATCCGGTTTACAGTGTAATGGCACGTCTTGCCGCCGATCTGCCCGGTCTTGTTGATCAGGCCCATAGCCACCATATCCCGGATCAGCTTAACAACCGTTGGTGTTGTGATCCCAAGTTGGCGTTTTAATGTGTTCTGGGAGAAATACGCGGTTTGACCGTTCCTCTCAAAACCCTGGATCAGGCTGTAGGTGATTTTCATGTTTCCCGTGAATACCTTCCCGGCGATCTTTTCGATGTTCAGGAGGTCGTTGGTTAACATTACAAAACCGGAATTACTTGCGGGTGCTGCTGCGGTCATCTTCAAAATCTCCCTTAACGGATTCACATTCAACTGTGTCTAAAAAATTAACGAGTGCCTTACGGATAATTGCATGGGCTGATCCATGCTCACGGGTGCGGGCCAATTCAAACAGGCGATCCGCTACATCCTGCGGAAATTCAATTTTCAAAGGTTAATCTCCTTAAGTTCATTAATGTCATTTGTAGACAGGCTCAGACCCATAACCCCGGCCCAGAATTTCGCCGGGGCCGTGACCGCTGGCCTGCCCAACGTCACCATTCTGGACGGCTCAACTTGCTGTAACATCGTGTAGATGTCGTCATATAAGCCCGGCATGGATTCATCATCCCGGATCGCCTTAACCACCTCAGAGGCAAATCCAGACAGGAAGCGACTCTCTGAAAGGTCTGTGTAGCTGTGCAACATGCTGATCCCCTCCAACTGTTAATTAGTGAACAATGATCGGCAATTCACCCGTGATCTTTTCAAAGTGGTCCATAGCGTAAAGGCTCAGGTAGGCGCTGACCTCCTCATAATCCATCGGGACGTTTTTAGCCTCAAATAACGATTGGAACGCCAGCACTACAGAGGCTTGCAGGTCTGTAGACTTTGACGCATACGCCGCCGCGGTCGCTTTAAGCGCTAAAGCCTTCTCTGAATCCATGCCGTCAAAGTTGGCTGCTAAACGTTGGGCCTGTCGTAAGACGCCAGAGGCGGCACACTTGGTTAACTCAAGGGCTTCAGTGATGGCTTCCACTTCTGCCATCTTGCCCGCTTTCTTGTAGCGGCTGCGTTGCTGGAATAACGTTTCGCGGGTCACGTCGCCGTGATCAACGTTTCGAACCATCCGATCAACATTTAGATAAACTGACACTTGCACTCTCCCTTTTTGTTAGCTACAATATGATGGGGATTTATAACTTAAAGAATCAACTCCGCATCACGCTATCTATTTTATCCCGGATTGCAGGGAATTGCAATAAAAGCGATGAAATTTATTGATTTCTGTCTGGATTTGTGTATTAAGTCGGGGCAAGGCTACGTTGGCGAGACCACAACGGATTTAAAGCCGCATCTTGAATCATGCGTATAACGCGCTGTATCGCGTTCTGAGGGCTACCCTGTTGATGTGGGGTTACCCAATACGTATAAACGCCGTGTAGGACCTCCTGCGTGGCCTCTTTGGCGTCTGTAGGTATTACCCCGCGCCGGGAACCCCCACCCCGCCGCCATCGTGTTACCTTCGCATCGCTACGGTGTTTCCCAAAGGGGCAGAAAAGGCACTCGCTGGAGCGAGTTCTGTTTCTGCTTTCCCCAAAAGAGTCGAACCTGTGGAAGGTTCTCTCCCAAGATACGGGAACGGGGTTCCCTGCCTAAAGAGTCTTGCTTAATTAATAACCAATTAATACTCACACTCTCTTTAAGGTCTTGACCTGGCCCTGGGTGTTAGTCTTATCGGGTGTGGGTAGGTTTATCATAGTCTTATTGACTAAAGAATCTTTAGTGCAGGGCTAAAGAAATTTAAGTGCATCTCTCCAGTAGGACTAAAGAAATTTAAGTCCTCTCCTATCAATCATCAAATGATGACCACTAAAGAAATTTAAGTGCAGTCCTGGGAGGTGAGCCAACAGGCGAGACTCCACATGTGGGAAACAGGCCCCCGGCCCTAAAACCTGATAAGCCCGAAGGGCGAGAAGGTTTTAAGATCATATAATAACGAATGAAATAATTAATTGTGTAAACAATTAGTTATTGAATGAAGTTGTTATATAAGATCAATAAGACGGACCCGGAGGGCGAGCGTAGCGAGGTCTTAAGGTCTAATTTAGTATTGTGTTCCCCTGGAGGAACAACAGGGGAAGGTTTTATTATTACTTCGTGTGTCGCGGAGGGCTACATACTTTGTTATCAATTTACATAACATAATCACACCCCGCCCCTGAGTCAGCCCCCCATAACCCCGCCGTAACAATTCCCATACCCCGCTTAATGACTCCACACAAACCCGACCAATACACATCACGATGTGGAAGTCAACAGATAAATGCAACAATCATTGCAAATGATAATCATTCGTGTTAAAATAATCTACATGGTGTGGGTTATTCGTTAGGTCTCCGATTCGCCATTGGTCAGCCTAATGCCTCCCCACCTGTCAGAGTCGCAACGTATGCTTTAGCCAGCTATCAGGATCTGACAGAGACGCCGGGGACTTTCAGCGGTTCCCCGGCCCTCACCCTGTATGCCTTGCTCCGCCGATTGCAGGACCTACAGTGTGATGTTCCTCTCCAGAAGTCACGCGAGATCTCCTTATCTCAAAGCCTTAGCCGTTCCGGGGGTGGTTCCCTGTAGCGGTGATAAACCGTTTACGGTTTCCGGCGTGTTTCAGTTCACGCCGTTTTCCTCTGTTGGCTTGTCTGGTGAACCATGAAAGCAAATCATGTAAGCCGATGAGTCACCACAGGAAAACCAAAACAATAAATCTCCTCTATTAAGTCCACCCGGAAACCTTCGCCGGGCTTTTTTGTGGGTATTCTCTGGCGGGTTCGCTCCCGTGGCCTGTTGGCGGAGTATCCACAAAAAAGGATAGTTTCCTTCCCTACCCTAGAGGGTGAGAGAGAGCCAGGAACGAAGAGAGGCGGCAGGATAGCCGCCTTTTCTTTTATCCACTCCACGGCCTCCCAACCTTCAACCAATTCCGGCCCGCCGTTCTGGCTGTCCTGATTATCCGGTACAACGCCGGATCACCTGTGGACTCTCTCCACGTCTAAACCCTCAAGGAAAATTTATGCGTACTTCTGAAGCGTTTCCTAAACGCATGTCAGACGTGCTGATCGCTAGCGCGTCTGATCTCTTCTCCCGCACGGAAATTAAAGGCGTAAGCCTCCCGGCGGATCTGTACTGTGGCGATGTCTTTAATGCTGAGACTTACGAGTTATTCGATCAGGCTGGAGAGGGTCAACCTCTGATCTGTCTGGTGAATGTCTCCGCAGGCGACAATAAGACTGTCGTTGTGGTGGACCGCAACGCCTATGTAAACACGTTCAACCTCCGCGCCAAAGATGCCGACTCCCTGAAGGAAGCGATCAAGCGTTTAACCGCAGATGGTTCTATACGTATCGGCAACAACAACGGCATGGAGGCTTAATCAATGAGCGTTAAAGATATTCGTAAAGAGTTTGAAGGTCTGGATCTGGTTGGAAAACTGGAGGATACCAAAGAGGGGAACTATCTAATCCAGGATCTGGGTCTGTTCTCCCGTGGTACATCAAGTGTCCCTAATGCTCGTGTGGCTGATATCACCGCAGCAGAAGAGAGCAAGCTAGAGAGCGTCTCCCGCTACGGTACTGATACAAACCACATGAAAGCGGCAAGCGCTGTTTTCCGTGATGCAGAGATCCCCGTGTTCCATGAGACCGGAATGGTCCGCCCGGCTGACTGGCAAGGTCTGATTAGTCCTCAAACTAACCAGAGCATGGCGATCACTGAGGTTATCTATCAACGCTCCACCCAATTCGAGCGTGATTATCGTCGCACTGTGGAAACTTCCCTTGCTGAAGCGCTGTTTGAACGCAAGGTTACCGCACCCCACACCGATGATGGTGATATCTCTTTTGATGCCGCGTTTGGCGTGTCTCCGGGTTCCTTTGTCCTGGATGCTTCAGCCGATTCTCTGTATCAGCAGTTAGCTAAACTGCGTCGCCAGGTGGCCCAAGCTTTAGGCGGTGCCCGCAACTATAGCGACCGTCTGTATGTGATGTGTGACAGTGGCCTGTATGACGCTATCGCCACCAACAAAGAGATTCAGGCGTTCATTCTGCACAGCGTACAGCAGGCGCAGATCTCCGGCGCTGTCATTCCTAACGCATTAAGTGGTTTTAATACCATGTCGCTGGGTCCTGTGACCTTTATCGATCTGGCTGGTGACCCTACCTACCCAGTTGAAGAAAACAGCGGTTTGGTTGTCCCACGTATGACTAACCCAGATGTCTCTTTCCTCCGCCGTATTGCTGGCCCATGTAGCCGCAATCAGAGCCTGGCTGTGAAAGGTGGCGTTAAGGATCGCTACGGTTGGACCAGTGTTGACGATGACGGGATGATTAAGATGCAAAGCGAGTTTAGCTTGCTGCCTCTCCTGTTGCGTCCTCAGTGGCTGACCACTATCACGCTGAAGTAACAGACTTTAAGCCCTGGCATTGCTGGGGTTTTTCTTTAATTTTGAGGTGAGCAATGAAATTAGCGATCAACATTCCGGGGATGGGTGAGGTGTACACCACCACCAATGCCGATATTATCAACCGTGCGGCGCTGTCCCGCAAACTTGGGATCGATCAGGTGTCGTTATGCCGCTATGAAAAGCTACACGGCTTTGAGCGAGCATTAAAAATTATGTTGGAGAAGAAAAAACTCCGGCAGTGCATGAAAAACTGAAAATATTCAAAAGGCTAGCCTGTGAGGGCTGGCCTTTTTTATTGGCTGGGGCCTGTGGCGTAAAGGTTATATAAAGGGGAAAACAATTCCTTTCATAGAGGGGCAAAAGAACAAAAATCATTATTCTCTTTGTTGATGATAGCCTTTCGAACATTCGATCATATAATTAAACATTTCTGCCAACATTCTATCTTTAGATACCTCTACTTTTTGTATTTTCTGATGACTTCCAGATGTAAGCTGTGAGTTCAATCTTGTAGTGCGGGCATCATAGTAATTTTCACCAGGATAAAACACATAGTGAAAGATAAAACCTTCAGCTATAAAATACCATCCAATCCCATTTATACTTTCAATCTCACCAAAAGCAAAGTTCGTGAGGACCGATTTGATGACATGATCAGGAATATTGCCAGTGCTATCAACAATCCGTAGCACTCTAATCTTGATAAAGTTATCAATTTTAACCTGACTCTTATTATTAAACCTAACAATGTTATTTTTAATGCAGTGCCTCATCATCTCCCCAAAATCAGGATTCCCTACCACCGAAGAATAATGCAGGTCCATAGCATTAGAGGCTCTCCAAAGTATTGATAATAGAAATAGATAAAAGCGCTTGTAATCGAAGTTGCTAATAATAATATGATCAGAGTTCTTTCTAATATTGTGAGGGTTTCTTAGCAATCTGATCCCATAAGACTCGTATTGACCACTAAGAAACTGTTCGCATTCGAAACATAGCATTGGTTCTTTAGGATCTAAATTTTCTCTTCTTGGTTCCCTTCCTTTTTGCATAGAGATAACTTGACCGCCGTTTCCTTTTGCTTTGTTAAAGAAACTTCTAGGGATACTGTGTGATTCCTGAAGTTCTTTTGCTTCAAGACATAACTTACAAACACCATCCATAAAACCTCCCATACCTCATAATTGAAATTCAAGATTTTGACTAATATTTCTCTTCATTCATTAAACTTCTGAGATAGCGTAACTCATTTGTACAGCTTCGTGCCTCTCTTACTTCGTTTTCTAACATAACTATTGAGAGTTCTGCCGATTCATCCTCAAAAATTTTTTCTGTTAGACTAACAACCCTAAATAATGTCCATCCAGAAATAATAGCAAGATCTAGGAGTGGCTCTTCGATATAGGCATCGCCTGTTCTTTTATTCCTAAGTTCACCATGCCATCTTGGATTTCTCATGAATGAAGGCTTATCACCCAGCGGTAATAAATATCCATGAACCAAACTATTCCTATAATCAGCCAAATCAATAGCAGCGAGAGAAGCAAGATTTAAGACTGTATTACATTCATTGCTAAGTTTATCATTACCATTTCCCAAATACTCGAACCATTTATCAGATGGCAATTTTTCGGTAAAGGGCCTAACTCCTTTTACATCAATCTCTCTCAGAGTCCATAAGGCACGCTCCAAAGTAGTTTCAAACTGACCATAACAAACAACAAAAGCCCCGATCTTCATTAATCTTTCTGGGGTTAAGTGTAATGCATTGAATCGACTGATAACTTTAAATGATTCTTCCTCGCAATTTTTAACCATACTGCCGTCCTTTGATCCATACAGGTGCTTAACATCACATGAAAGTTTTTATGATTTTACAACTAACTAGGTCACAGACAATAGCATCCATAAAGCCCCGTTAGTGGTAAGGAGACAAGTGAAGCCGTTAGGCGACTGCATCAGATTGTCAGAGGGATCACACCTTATCAGGGTGCTCGTGTACCGTTAGGAGCGTGAGCGAAGCGCTGGCAGAGCCGGATCTGTAGCTACCGGGGCATTACCACTATTCACCTGTTTACGTGGCTCACAGGGCCACACATCGGGCTTAAATGCGTGTGATCAATCTGTTTGGGAGTTATGCCAGGTATGCGGCTTTTTGTTCGTTGTTGTGCTGTCGCGGTAAGAACGTGGAACCACCGCCAGCGTGATGATATGCTCCCTTGTACCACAGACCAATCACGCGACAGGTGCGGGCGTAGAACAATGGGTAGTTTAAGTTGTACCTGCTTTAGCGGGGCAACGTAACTAACTGATAAATCGTAACTTCTTGATTTATCAGGAGACTGGAGCGGGCGAAGGGAATCGAACCCTCGTATAGAGCTTGGGAAGCTCTCGTTCTACCATTGAACTACGCCCGCGATGAGGTGCGATAAGCATTATAGGCCTTCACCCATGGCTGACAAGCCCCCGGCACGTTAACTGACGGATTTATAAGCAACCGCCCGCGCGCAGGCGGGCGGTATACCGTTAACAGGAAGGCGATTTGCCCTGCGGCGGCAGGTAGCGCAGCGGGTCGATGGCCGTCGCGCGGTAGCGCAACTGGAAATGCAGGCCGACGGAATCGGAGCCGGTGCTGCCCATCGTCGCGATTTTCTGCCCTGCTTTCACCTGCTGGCCATTGTTCACCAGCATCGTGTCGTTGTGCGCGTAGGCGGTGATGTACTCTTCATTATGTTTAATCATGATGAGATTCCCGTAACCGCGCAGCTGATTGCCGACATAGACCACCCTGCCTGCTGCCGAGGCGTAAATCGGCTGTCCGCGGCGGCCGGCGATATCAATGCCTTTATTGCCGCCATCGGCGGTTGAATACCCCATGACCACTTTACCGCTGGTCGGCCAGCGCCAGCAGCGTTGACCCGGCGGCGGCGCGTCCACTTTAGGTAATGAGGCGGTTTTGCGTGTGGCCGTTGTCTGGCGGGAGGCGGTTTTACGTGAAGAGGCTGAACCAGAAGCGCTGCTCACGCGCAGCCGCTGCCCAACTTCAATCGTGTAAGGCGCAGAGAGGCCGTTCAGGCGCGCCAGTTCGTTGACGCTGGATCCGGTAATGCGGGAAATGCGATAGAGAGTGTCGCCTCGTTTGACCGTATAGACAGAGCCGCTATAGCCGCCTTTTGTCGCATCTGAGACGCCCGCTTTGTTGCTGGAACAGGCAGTCAGAAACAGGCAAAACAGTAAACACAGCGTTTTCAGAATTGTGCGGGCGGCCAGCCAGTCCGTGTTCAAAACGGCTCCTTAATTCAGTGACACCTTGAAATAACGGCGGTTATCTTAGCAGCTACGCCCGGATGACCCAAACCCGTAACCCTAAAAGAAAAGCCGCGCGTCCCGAAGGAGCGCGCGGCTTTTTCACGATGAAGCCGGATGGCTTATTTCACCGGACGCATCGCCGGGAACAGGATAACGTCGCGTATGGTGTGGCTGTTGGTAAACAGCATCACCATACGGTCGATCCCAATGCCGAGACCCGCCGTCGGCGGCAAGCCGTGCTCCAGCGCGGTGACGTAGTCTTCGTCGTAGAACATCGCTTCGTCATCGCCGGCGTCTTTCGCGGCAACCTGATCCTGGAAGCGTTGCGCCTGATCTTCCGCGTCGTTCAGCTCGCTAAAGCCGTTGCCGATTTCGCGGCCGCCGATGAAGAATTCAAAGCGGTCAGTGATTTCCGGGTTTTCATCATTACGACGCGCCAGCGGAGAGACTTCTGCCGGGTATTCGGTGATGAAGGTCGGCTGAATCAGGTGCGCTTCGGCCACTTCTTCGAAGATTTCGGTCACAACGCGGCCGAGACCCCAGCTTTTCTCAACTTTAATGCCGACTGCCTGCGCAATGCCTTTGGCCTTCTCGAAATCATCCAGATCCGCCAAATCGGTTTCCGGGCGATATTTCTTGATGGCTTCGCGCATGGTTAGTTTTTCAAACGGCTTGCCGAAATCAAACGTCTCTTCGCCGTAAGGCACCTGCGTGGTGCCGAGCACATCCTGCGCCAGAGTACGGAACAGGGATTCGGTCAGCTCGATCAGATCTTTGTAATCCGCGTACGCCATATAGAGTTCCATCATGGTGAACTCAGGGTTATGGCGTACAGAGATGCCTTCATTACGGAAGTTACGGTTGATCTCAAACACGCGCTCGAAACCGCCCACGACCAGACGCTTGAGGTACAGCTCCGGCGCGATACGCAGATACATGTCGAGATCCAGCGCGTTGTGGTGCGTCACGAACGGACGCGCGGACGCGCCACCCGGGATCACCTGCATCATCGGGGTTTCCACTTCCATAAAGCCGCGGCCAACCATGAACTGACGGATACCCGCCAGGATCTGCGAACGCACTTTAAAGGTTTTGCGGGATTCATCGTTCGCGATGAGATCGAGGTAACGCTGGCGGTAGCGCGCTTCCTGATCCTGCAGACCGTGGAATTTATCCGGCAGCGGGCGCAGCGCTTTGGTCAGCAGACGCAGCTCGGTGCAGTGAATGGAAAGCTCGCCGGTTTTGGTTTTAAACAGTTTACCGCGGGCACCCAGGATATCGCCGAGGTCCCATTTTTTGAACTGCTCGTTGTAGACGCCTTCCGGCAGATCGTCACGCGCCACATACAGCTGAATACGACCGCCAACATCCTGCAGCGTAACGAAAGACGCTTTACCCATAATGCGACGGGTCATCATACGGCCTGCCACGCAGACCTCGATGTTCAGCGCTTCCAGCTCTTCGTTTTCTTTACCATCGAAGTCAGTGTGCAGTTGGTCTGAGGTATGGTCGCGACGAAAATCGTTCGGAAACGCGACGCCATGTTCGCGAAGCGTAGCCAGCTTCTCGCGGCGCGTTTTCAGTTCGTTATTAAGATCGACCGCCGCTTCTGCGCCTTGTGCTTGTTGTTCAGACATGTTGGTTCCTCATAACCCTGCTTTAAGACTTGCTTCGATAAATTTATCCAGATCGCCATCCAGTACCGCCTGTGTATTGCGGGTTTCAACGCCGGTGCGCAGATCTTTGATACGGGAATCGTCCAGCACGTAGGAGCGGATCTGGCTGCCCCAGCCGATGTCGGACTTGTTATCTTCCAGCGCCTGCTTCTCAGCATTTTTCTTCTGCATTTCCAGCTCGTACAGCTTCGCCTTCATCTGCTTCATGGCCTGGTCTTTGTTTTTGTGCTGAGAACGGTCGTTCTGACACTGCGTGACCGTACCGGTCGGAATGTGGGTAATACGCACCGCGGATTCCGTACGGTTAACGTGCTGACCACCCGCGCCTGACGCGCGGTACACGTCGATACGCAGATCCGCCGGGTTGATTTCGATATCGATATCGTCTTCCACTTCCGGGTAGACAAACGCGGAGCTGAAAGAGGTGTGTCGACGGCCGCCGGAGTCAAACGGGCTCTTACGCACCAGACGATGTACGCCGGTTTCCGTGCGCAGCCAGCCGAAGGCGTAATCGCCGGAGATTTTAATGGTGGCGGATTTAAGGCCAGCCACTTCACCTTCGGACTCTTCAATGATTTCAGTTTTGAAGCCGCGCGCTTCGGCCCAGCGCAGATACATGCGCAGCAGCATGCTGGCCCAGTCCTGCGCTTCGGTGCCGCCGGAGCCGGCCTGAATATCCAGGTAGCAGTCAGCGCTGTCATATTCGCCGGAGAACATGCGGCGGAATTCCAGCTGCGCGAGTTTGGCTTCAAGCTGATCCAGCTCGGCTACCGCTTCATTGAAGGTTTCTTCATCGTCCGCTTCAACGGCAAGCTCAAGCAGGCCCGCGACGTCATCGAGCCCCTGGGACATTTGATCCAGCGTCTCGACGATAGCTTCAAGGGATGAACGCTCTTTACCCAGCGCCTGTGCGCGCTCGGGCTCGTTCCAGACGTCCGGCTGTTCCAGCTCGGCGTTTACTTCTTCAAGACGCTCTTTCTTAGCATCGTAGTCAAAGATACCCCCTAAGAACGTCTGAGCGCTCCGTGAGGTCCTGAATGCGGTTCTTTACCGGGTTAATTTCAAACATGGCTGTAGAATCTTTTAGTGATGAAGATGGGCAAAATGCGGTCGTAAAATGGAAAGTTTACCGGATTTACGCCGCCTTTTATAGTTTATCCTGGCGCTAAACGGGCCAGAGATGGTCGATAATTAATTGCAGGCTGCGGTTGCCGCGAAACTCATTCACATCAAGCTTATAGGCAAGCTCGACTTCACGCACGCCGGGGTCGGGCCAGCAGGTGGTATCGACGTTAAACGCGATGCCGTCAAGCAATGGTCCGCCGCCGGCCGGCTCCAGCATCAGCTTGAGATGACGCTCGCCGACCAGACGCTGCTGCAGAATGCGAAAACGCCCGTCAAACAGCGGCTCCGGAAACATCTGCCCCCACGGGCCCGCGTCGCGCAGCATCTCAGCCACTTCCAGCGTCATCTCCTGTGGCGCGAGCGCGCCGTCAGACCATATTTCTCCCTGCAACATCGCCGGATCTAACCAGTCGTTAACCAGCTGAGCGAAACGCGCCTGAAACTCCGGGAAACGCGCCTCTTCAAGCGAAAGTCCTGCCGCCATCGCATGGCCGCCGAATTTAAGCATCATACCGGGATAAAGCGTGTCGAGACGCTCCAGCGCGTCGCGCATATGTAGCCCCTGCACCGAACGGCCCGAGCCTTTGAGTATCCCCTCGCCTGCGGGCGCGAACGCGATAACCGGGCGGTGGAAACGCTCTTTGATACGCGAGGCGAGAATGCCGACCACGCCCTGATGCCATTCGGGATGGAAAATCGCAATTCCGCTCGGCAGCGTTTCGCCGCTGCGCTCAAGCTGCTGGCAGAGCGTTAACGCCTCCGCCTGCATCCCCTGCTCAATCTCTTTGCGGGTCTGGTTCAGCGCGTCCAGCTCGTTTGCCAGCATGCGTGCTTCGCCGATGTTGTCGCACAGAAGCAGCGCGACGCCGACAGACATATCATCCAGCCTGCCTGCCGCGTTAAGACGCGGGCCCAGCGCAAAACCGAGATCGCTTGCGGTCAGTCGGTGCGCCTCGCGATTGGCTATTTCCAGCAGCGCGCGAATGCCAGGGCGGCATTTACCTGCCCGGATGCGACTCAGCCCCTGCCAGATAAGAATGCGGTTGTTGGCATCCAGCGGCACCACATCTGCGACGGTGCCAAGCGACACCAGATCAAGAAACTCCGCGAGATTCGGCTCCGGAATACCCTTTTCCGTAAACCAGCCGACGGTTCGCAAATGCGCGCGCAGCGCCAGCATCAGGTAAAACGCGACGCCGACGCCTGCGAGTGATTTCGACGGAAAGGTACACTCCGCGAGGTTCGGATTGATAATAGCGCCTGCCGCCGGAAGCGTATCGCCGGGTAAGTGGTGATCGGTAACCAGCACCGGAATGCCCAGTTCATGCGCGCGCGCGACACCCGCATGAGATGAAATGCCGTTATCCACGGTCAGGATCATCTGCGCGCCGCGCGCGTGGGCCTGATCGACCACTTCCGGGCTCAGGCCATAACCGTCATCGAACCGGTTAGGCACCAGATACGCCACGTTGCTGCCGCCAAGCGCGCGAAGCGCCAGCACACTAAGCGCGGTACTGGTGGCACCGTCCGCATCGAAATCGCCGACAACAATAATGCGCAGCCCTTCGCGCAGCGCGTCATGCAACATCGCAACGGCTTTATCAATGCCGCAGAGCTGCTGCCAGGGGAGCATGCCTTTTACGCTGCGCTCAAGCTCCTGCGCGCCGCGCACGCCGCGGCTGGCATAGAGCCTGCGCAGCAGCGGCGGCAGGGTATCCGGCAGCGTAATAGACTCATCCGGAGAACGCCTGCGAAGTTGTGTCTGTCTGCTCACCCGTTACTTTCCGCTCGCCTGAAGCTGTTTCTGATGCTCATCAAGAAACGCTTTCATCTCTTTTGGCCCCTGATAGCCCGGCACCATCGCACCGTTGCTCAGCACGATCGCCGGTGTGCCCTGGACGCCAAACTGCACGCCGAGCTCATAATGTTTCGCGGTGTCGACGTCGCAGCTTGCCGCTTCAACTTTGCCGCCGCTCATCGCGTTATCGAAGGCTTTATTACGATCTTTCGCGCACCAGATAGCCTGCATATCTTTCGCTGTTTCGCTGCGCGGCCCTTGACGCGGGAAAGCCAGGTAGCGCACGGTGATGCCCAGCGCGTTATAGTCTTTCATCTCTTCGTGCAGCTTATGGCAATAGCCACAGGTGATATCGGTAAAGACGGTGATGACATGTTTTTCCTGCGGCGCTTTATAAACAATCATCTCTTTTTCGAGCGCGTTGAGTTTGGTCATCAGCATCTGATTGGTCACGTTGACCGGCTGGCCGCCGCTGACGTCATACAGCGGGCCCTGAATGATATGTTTGCCGTCTTCGGTGACATAGATAACGCCGCTTTCGGTCAGTACGGTTTTCATGCCTGCCAGCGGAGAGGGCTGAATTTCGGCATTTGCCACACCCAGTTTGGTGAGTGACTGTTTGATGGCCGCGTCATCCGCCTGGGCAAATCCTGAAAAAGCCGCCAGCGTAACGGAGAGCAGCGCAATAGTTTTTTTCATAGCATGTCCTTAATTTCGGCACTCACGCTCTGGGGTGGTGCTGTTGATGAAGTTGCCGCAACCGTTCCGTCGCCACATGTGTATATATCTGCGTGGTGGAAAGATCGCTATGGCCTAAGAGCATCTGTACCACGCGCAAATCGGCACCATGATTTAACAGATGCGTGGCGAACGCATGGCGTAGAACGTGCGGCGAAAGCTTTTCACTATCAATGCCCGCCAGTTGAGCATAATGTTTGATGCGATGCCAGAAGGTCTGACGGGTCATCTGCCGGGCGCGGTTGCTTGGAAAGAGGATATCCAGCGATTGCCCGTTAAGCAGCCACGGGCGGCCGTGCGTGAGATACTGTTCAAGCCAGTAAACGGCCTCTTCGCCAAGCGGCACCAGCCGCTCTTTATTGCCTTTACCGATAACGCGTACCACACCCTGGCGCAGGCTCACATCGCTCATGGTCAACCCGACCAGTTCAGAGACGCGCAAACCGGTGGCATAAAGCACTTCCAGCATGGCTTTATCACGCAGTTCAATCGGCTCTTCGACCGTCGGCGCCTGAAGGAGTCTTTCCACCTGCGCTTCGCTTAAATCTTTTGGCAGACGCTGCGGCAGCTTAGGCGACGCCAGCAACGCGCTCGGATCGTCATCGCGAATTTTTTCACGGTAGAGATGCTGAAACAACCGACGTACTGCACTGAGCATACGCGCAGTGCTGGTCGCCTTATAACCGCCTTCAACGCGCTCTGCCAGCAACGTCTGGAGATCGCCGCTCTGTACCGTTGCCAGAGATAACCCGCGATGGTGCAACCACTCCACGACCATGCTGAGATCCCGCCGGTACGCGCTCAGGCTGTTCTCGGCCAGGTTGCGCTCAAGCCAGAGCGCATCGAGAAATTGTTCGATACGGGCTAAATCCTGTTCCACTGCCACCTCTCTTACGCTCCCGGTCGCTGCATTATGCCTGACTGGAAGCGGGATCTGATACACTGACGCTTCTGCAGAATAGGAAATGAGACGTTATCGTTATGAACATTGGTCTTTTTTATGGTTCCAGCACCTGTTACACCGAAATGGCGGCTGAGAAAATCCGCGATATTATTGGTCCCGAACTGGTCACGCTGCATAACCTTAAAGACGACTCGCCGACGCTCATGGAACAGTATGATGTGCTGATCCTCGGCATTCCTACCTGGGATTTCGGCGAACTCCAGGAAGACTGGGAAGCCATCTGGGAACAGCTGGACGCGCTCAACCTCGACGGAAAAATCGTGGCGCTGTACGGCATGGGCGATCAGTTAGGCTATGGCGAATGGTTCCTCGACGCGCTCGGCATGCTACATGACAAACTGAGCCCTAAGGGCGTGAAGTTTGTCGGCTACTGGCCTACAGAAGGCTATGAGTTCACGAGCGCCAAACCCGTTATCGCCGATGGTGAGCTGTTCGTCGGCCTCGCGCTGGATGAAACCAACCAGTATGACCTGAGCGACGCCCGTATCGAAAGCTGGTGCGAGCAAATCCTCGGCGAAATGGCGGCGCACTTCTCCTGATTTCAGGGCTTCATTAGCGTTTGTCGCCTATGGGCTGTTGCAACAGAAGGCGACGCAAATCGCGCCACTCCGCTTCCGTCATGCTATCCGCCGCCAGCCAGACATGATGGCGGCGCGTCGTTTTCGGATGACGCAGCCGCAGCATCATTCCGCTGCGCAACATCCAGGGCGTGGCGCAAATCTGCCAGTCAACGCCCTGCCAGCGTAGCTGATAATCAGCCGTCAGGCTGACCTCGCCCTGAAACGCATTGATACGCCGTTGGCTACGCACGCAGTCAAACACCACCAGAGACAGCAACAGCATCCACACGGGCAGATACCGCAGCGGCCAGGGGAGCAGCAAAATAATAACGGCCACGGCGCCGTGCAGCAGCAGCGATAGCCACTGCGAGCGCCATGAAACGCGAAGATCAGAGTGCCACAGGACCACGTGCCTGATTCCGCTGCTGGATTAATTCCACCATTCGCGCCAGCTCCGCATCAGCTGGCTTGCCGTGATTCATCAGCCAGTTGAATAAATCAGGATCGTCACACTCCAGCAGGCGGACAAAAACGCATTTGTCTTCGTCGCTCAGGGAGTCATAGTCATATTCAAAGAAAGGCATGATGGAAATATCCAGCTCGCGCATACCTCTGCGACATGCCCAATGAATACGGGCTTTATTATTAATATCCATGTCTTTTACCTGCTAAACCACCATTGGATGACGGCTGCTAGTGTAACCCGTTTTTCATCCATCCTTCAGCCGAATGTGCGTATTTGCGAGGCGTTATCCTGAATATGACGTCTCTGATGCAATCGACATTTTTTCTTTCGAGCCGTCTCGAAGAATGCGTTAACGGCACAAAAGGGAATGCTAAAAGGCTTGCAAACTTCGCCCGCTCTTTAACAATATGAAGCTATCTCTCCACTCATGTGGAGCATTATTGCGATAGCACACTGGGACTTTATTTATGGCATTTACTCCATTTCCTCCCCGTCAGCCAGCCGCCAGCGCGCGCCTGCCGCTGACGCTTATTTCGCTGGAAGACTGGGCGCTGGCAACGATAACGGGCCCGGACAGCGAAAAATATTTGCAGGGCCAGGTGACGGCGGACGTTACCGAGCTTGGCGAGAATCAGCATCTGCTGGTGGCGCACTGCGATGCCAAAGGCAAAATGTGGAGCAACCTGCGCCTGTTCCGTCATGGCGACGGTTTCGCCTGGATTGAACGCCGCAGCGTGCGTGACACGCAGCTCGCGGAAATGAAAAAATATGCGGTGTTCTCAAAAGTCACCATCGCGCCGAACGACGACGCCGTGCTGCTGGGTGTAGCCGGTTTCCAGGCGCGTGCGGCGCTGGCGAACCAGTATGCCTCGCTACCGGATGAGCAGAATCCGCGTGTCGTGGACGGTAGCACCACACTTTTGTGGTTCGGCCTGCCGGCAGAGCGTTTTATGGTGATTACCGACGCTGAAACCGCAAGCCAGCTGAGTGACAAACTCCATGGCGAAGCGCAGCTCAACGCCAGCGCGCAGTGGCTGGCACTTGATATCGAAGCCGGTTTCCCGGTGATTGACGCGCCGAACAGCAATCAGTTTATTCCACAGGCAACCAACATTCAGGCGCTGGGCGGCATCAGCTTTAAAAAAGGCTGTTATGCAGGCCAGGAGATGGTGGCGCGGGCAAAATTCCGCGGTGCGAATAAACGCGCGCTCTGGTATCTGGCAGGCCACGGCAGCCGTGTGCCGCAGCCTGGCGAAGATATCGAAATGCAGATGGGTGAGAACTGGCGTCGCACCGGCACCGTGCTTGCCGCTGTACAGCTGGATGACGGGCGTCTGCTGGCGCAGGTAGTGATGAATAACGATCTGGAAACCGGTACGCTGTTCCGCGTTCGCGAAGAGAGCGGTGCGCATACGTTGCACATCGAACCGCTGCCCTACTCGCTTGAAGAAGCGTAACCGTCTGATGGCTTTATAAAAGCAGTCACGCCGCCAGGGGCATCTGCCGCCTGGCGGTGGGTCTTCGAGGGAATGAGTGAAGCGATTTGCGCAGCGCGCAATCCTCAGCGAATGTAGAGGTAAATGGCCAGAAAATGGCAAACGCTGCCGCCCAGCACGAAACCGTGCCAGATCGCGTGGTTGTAGGGGATTTTCTTACAAACGTAAAAAATCACGCCCAGCGAATAGATAATGCCCCCTGCGGCGAGCAGCGTGACGCTGCCAGGCGCGAGTTTCATCACCATCTGATAAATCACCACCAGCGACAGCCACCCCATCGTCAGGTAAGTGACCAGCGACAACACTTTGAAGCGATGCGCGATAGTGAGCTTAAACAGGATGCCAAGCAGCGCCAGGCTCCAGATGACAATCATCAGGCCGTGTGCCAGTGAGGATTTCAGCCCCACCAGCAGAAACGGCGTATAAGTACCTGCAATCAATAGGTAAATCGCGCAGTGGTCAAACTTTTTAAGCCAGGTTTTGGCGCGCGCATGCGGTATGGCGTGGTACAGCGTCGAGGCGAGAAACAGCAAAATCATGCTGCCGCCATAGAGGCTGTAACTGGTAATGGCGGTGGCGCTGGCATTGCTGTCCACGGCCTGAACAAGTAACAGAACAAGTCCGACTATCCCGAACACCAGTCCAATCCCGTGACTGATGCTGTTGGCTATCTCCTCAGCCAGTGAATATCCCTGCGCAAGTAATGGTTTACGAACCATGTGGCGACTCCGGTAAAACTGAATAAAAAAAACGCAGCCCACATAGCCTAACTGAGAATGATTCCAGTGAACACCTGTTCGCTAAAATAAATCTGTGACAGTCCGTTACCGTCTTGTTCAACGTTCGCCGCAACGCCGGGCGTTACCCTTCAACCTTTTTAAAAGCAATCACATACAGCTCATTTTTTCCCGGATAAATGTCAGCGATAACTTTTTTGAGTTCAGCCAGCGTCACGTTCTCCTGCCGCGCGTGTTCCTCATTCAACTGCGCTAACGTGACAGGCGTCACACTCAGGACCTCCAGCGTGCAGAAGTAGCCATTATCTTCATAGCGGCCGGTGCGCAGCCGCTGGCCTGGCGTGAAGTGCGCTTCGCTCTCGTCACGGATGGTAATGGTCTTCGTGCCCGCCAGGATGTTCTGCTGGAAACGGGTATAAAACGTGATGTCGTTTTTCATTGTCTCTCTCTCAAAAGTAACGGCCTATGATAAGTCTGGCGGCGCGCAGGCGCTATTCGCGGCGCAAAGAGTGACGCGCGCCTGCGTAAATTATGGCAGCATAAGCGAACCGATGCGGCTGAGAGTGCCCGTGCCGGAGCCCGAACGCTTTGACCAAAGGATGTTGCGCCGTGACGATGTTTACCCATTCCGCTGTCGCCAGCCTCAATAATCTTGAGATGATGGTTTACAATTTTGTGGTCAAAAACCGTGATAAGGTCATGTACATGACCATTCGTGAGCTGGCGGATGCGGCAGGCGTCTCCACCACCACCGTACTGCGTTTTTGTCGCAAAATGCATTGTGAAGGATATTCTGAATTCCGCGTACGCTTTAAATTATATCTGGAACAAAATGAACCGCAGCAGGCCAATTTTGGTGCCAGCGAAATAATTAGTTTTTTCCGCAGCGTAAATAATGATGAATTTGACGCGCTACTGGATCGGGCGACCGACATTATTTTACAGTCTGAGCGTATTATTTTCGTTGGTGCAGGAACCTCCGGCGCGCTTGCTAAATATGGTGCACGATTCTTCTCAAACGTCGGTAAATTCAGTAACCATATCGATGACCCCTATTTTCCGGTCACCAGTGACATGGCGAAAAATGCGCTGGCGATTGTGCTTTCGGTGTCTGGCGAGACAGAAGAGATCCTGCGTTTTGCCAGCCAGTTTAGCCTGCATCACTGCAAAGTGCTCTCTGTTACCAGTCACGAGAACTCATCGCTGGCGAAACTCGCGGACTTTAATCTCTCCTGGCATATTCCGCAAACGCGTATCGCGGGCGTGTATGATATTACGACGCAAATCCCCGTTATTTATATTCTCGAAACACTCGGTCGCAAGCTGGCGAAAAAACTCGCATAAAAAAACATCCTGTTTTTCATTTGTAACAAGTCACGCCATGCGCTATTTGTTATAGCGTGACATTTCTCTTTCCTTTGTTAGACTCGCAATCAGCCTCAATAACTTTATCGTTATTATTCCCTTTTATTATTTCTGTTAATGAGATGACACGATGAAACAACTTAAATTACCGAAAGACTTTTTATGGGGCGGCGCGGTCGCGGCGCATCAGGTAGAAGGCGGCTGGGATCAGGGCGGCAAAGGACCGAGTATCTGTGACGTCCTGACCGGCGGCGCGCATGGCGTACCGCGTGAAATTACGCAGGAAGTCGAGCCGGGCAAATATTATCCGAACCATGAAGCCATCGACTTTTACGGTCATTACAAAGAAGACATTAAACTCTTTGCCGAAATGGGTTTTAAGTGTTTCCGCACATCGATCGCCTGGACGCGCATTTTCCCCAACGGCGACGAGACGCAGCCTAACGAAGCAGGCCTTCAGTTCTACGACGACATGTTCGATGAGCTGTTGAAATACAATATCGAACCGGTGATTACGCTTTCTCACTTTGAAATGCCGCTGCATCTGGTGAAGCAGTATGGCGGCTGGACCAACCGCAAAGTGGTGGATTTCTTTGTCCGCTTCGCCGAAGTGGTGTTTGAGCGTTACAAGAATAAGGTCAAATACTGGATGACCTTTAACGAGATCAACAACCAGCGCAACTGGCGCGCGCCGCTGTTTGGCTACTGCTGTTCCGGCGTCGTTTACACCGAGCACGACAACCCGGAAGAGACGATGTACCAGGTGCTGCATCATCAGTTCGTGGCGAGCGCTATGGCGGTGAAAATCGGCCATCGCATTAACCCGGAGATGCAAATCGGCTGCATGCTGGCGATGGTGCCGCTCTATCCGTTCTCCTGCAAACCGGAAGACGTAATGTATGCGCAGGAATCGATGCGCGAGCGTTATGTATTTACCGATATTCAGTTGCGCGGTTACTACCCCTCTTACGTGCTGAACGAGTGGGAGCGCCGTGGTTTCAATATCAAAATGGAAGAAGGCGACGAACAAGTCCTGCGTGAAGGCTGCTGCGATTACCTGGGTTTCAGCTATTACATGACCAACGCAGTGAAAGCCGACGGCGGCAGCGGCGATGCGCTGAGCGGTTTCCAGGGCAGCGTGCCGAACCCGCATGTGAAAGCCTCCGACTGGGGCTGGCAGATTGACCCTGTGGGCCTGCGCTACGCGCTGTGCGAGCTTTACGAGCGCTATCAGAAGCCGCTGTTCATTGTGGAGAACGGCTTCGGCGCGTATGACAACGTGGAAGCGGATGGCAGCATTAATGACGATTACCGCATCGATTATCTGCGCGCCCACATTGAGCAGATGATGAAAGCGGTGACGTATGATGGCGTCGAGCTGCTGGGCTATACGCCGTGGGGCTGCATCGACTGCGTGTCGTTCACCACCGGACAGTACAGCAAACGCTACGGCTTTATTTATGTGAATAAGCACGACGACGGTACGGGCGATATGTCGCGCTCGCGCAAGAAGAGTTTTGCCTGGTATAAAGCGGTGATTGCGAGCAACGGCGAGACGCTTTGATGTGATGTTACCGCGGAGAGTTGCGCCGGGTTTGCAGGCGCGACTATTTCGGTGGGTGCGCTGCGCTTATCCACCCAACGATGCTGAAAACCGGCCAGATTTTCCGCCGTGGTTTGACGATACGGTGGGTGCGCTGCGCTTACCCACCCTACAATAGCGTTTGGCCGAACGTAGGGCGGGTAAGCGTAGCGCACCCGCCTTAAAAATCCGCCTAATACCCGCCTTAAACGCCCCTATTTCCCGCCAGCGAGATCGAGAAAACTCCCCGTCACGTACGAGGCTTTATCACTCAACAACCAGGCGATCGCTTCCGCCACCTCTTCCGGTTGACCGCCGCGCTGCATCGGCAGGGCGGATTTCACTCGGTCAACGCGCCCCGGCTCGCCGCCGCTGGCATGAATATCGGTATAAATAAGGCCCGGCCGCACGCCGTTGACGCGGATACCCTGCGCCGCCACTTCCAGCGACAACCCAATGGTCAGCGAATCCACCGCCCCTTTTGATGCCGCGTAATCGACATATTCGCCGGGCGCGCCAAGCCGCGAGGCGGCGGACGACACATTCACAATCGCGCCGCCCTGCCCACCGTGATGATGTGCCATACGCTTCACGGCCTCACGGCAGCACAGAAAGTAGCCCGTTACGTTGGTCGTCAGCACTTTGTTGATACGCTCCGCCGTCAGGTTCTCCGTCATACACTGGGTAAACAGCACGCCCGCGTTATTGACCAGGGCACCCAGCGGCTCGTCCTGCTCATCAATCTCACGGAACATGGCCATCACCTGCGGCTCGTCGCTGATGTCGGCCTGAATGGCGAACGCGCGTCCGCCGCTCGCCGCTATACGCTCAACCACCTCCTGTGCCGCCGCGGCGTTATGCAGATAATTGACCGCCACGGTGTAGCCCTGCGCACCCAGCAGAAGCGCCGTCGCTCTGCCAATGCCGCGGCTCGCGCCGGTGATAAGTGCAACGGACATACTTCTCTCCTTTTCATGGTATGGGATACAGAAAGCTTGCGGTACCTTACCCATTCGGGCGCCACAGGAACACTCTACCAATCAGGTAGTGCTGGCGTGGGCGGCACAGAATAAAAAAGGGCGCCGGAGCGCCCTCTGTGGTCTGTATTTAAAGCCTGACGTTACTGATACTCGCTCATCGGCACGCAGGAGCAGAACAGATTACGGTCGCCGTAGACGTCATCGAGACGCTTCACGGTCGGCCAGTATTTATTCTCAAAACCTGCCGGGAAAGCCGCCAGCTCGCGGCTATAGGCGTGTTCCCACTCCTGCGCCAGTTCGCGCTGCACGTGCGGCGCGTTCACCAGCGGGTTGTCGTCCTGCGGCCATTCGCCCTGCGCCACGCGGTCAATTTCGCCACGAATAGCCAGCATCGCGTCGATAAAGCGGTCCAGCTCAACTTTGCTTTCCGATTCGGTCGGTTCAACCATCAGCGTGCCCGCGACAGGGAAGGACATGGTAGGCGCGTGGAAACCGTAGTCGATAAGACGCTTGGCGATATCGAGCTCGCTGATACCGGTCGCCTCTTTCAGCGGACGAATATCCAGAATACATTCGTGCGCCACACGGCCATCACGGCCGGTGTAGAGCACCGGATAGGCGTCTTTCAGGCGGCTTGCGATGTAATTCGCGTTGAGGATGGCCGTCTGGCTCGCTTTTTTCAGCCCCTGCGAGCCCATCATGCGGATATACATCCAGCTAATCGGCAGAATCGACGCGCTGCCGAAAGGCGCGGCGGAAACCGCGCCCTGCGAGGTCAGCATGCCTTCAATCTGTACCACGCTGTGGCCCGGTACAAACGGTGCCAGATGCGCTTTCACGCCAATCGGGCCCATGCCCGGGCCGCCGCCGCCGTGCGGAATGCAGAACGTTTTGTGCAGGTTAAGGTGCGACACATCCGCGCCGATGTAACCCGGCGAAGTGATGCCTACCTGAGCGTTCATGTTGGCACCGTCGAGGTAAACCTGGCCGCCGTACTGATGCACGATGTCGCATACCTCGCGGATGGTTTCTTCATACACGCCGTGGGTGGACGGGTACGTCACCATAATGCAGGAGAGCTTATCGCCCGCCGTTTCAGCTTTGGCGCGCAGATCGGCAAGATCGATATTGCCCTGTTTATCACAGGCGACCACTACCACCTGCATCCCCGCCATCTGTGCAGAAGCCGGGTTGGTGCCGTGGGCGGAGCTCGGGATAAGGCAGATATCGCGATGGCCTTCGTTGCGGCTCTCGTGATAATGGCGAATCGCCAGCAGGCCCGCGTATTCCCCCTGCGCGCCGGAGTTCGGCTGCATGCAGAGCGCGTCATAACCGGTGAGTTTCACCAGCCAGTCGGAGAGCTGCCCAATCATCTGCAGATACCCTTCCGCCTGATCCGCCGGACAGAACGGATGCAGCTCGGCGAATTCCGGCCAGGTGATCGGGATCATTTCCGCCGCCGCGTTGAGTTTCATGGTGCAGGAGCCAAGCGGGATCATTGCCTGGTTCAGCGCCAGATCTTTACGCTCGAGGCTGTGCATATAGCGCATCATCTCGGTTTCGCTGTGATAGCGGTTAAAGACCGGATGCGTCAGGATAGCGTCATCGCGCAGCATCGCGGCCGGAATGGAGCGGCTGTCATGCGCCACCTCTTTATCCAGCGCGTCGATATCAAACGTCGCGTCCTCGCCCGTGACCACGCGCAGCAGCGCCTGCACATCGGCGCGGGTCGTGGTTTCATCAAGCGTAATGCCCACTGCGCCCGGAATATCGCTGCGCAGGTTGATTTCACTGGCCTCGGCGCGCGCCAGAACAGTGGCTTTATCCGCCACCTCGACGCACAGCGTATCGAACCAGGTCGCGTGACGCAGTTTCAGCCCTTTGTGTTGCAGGCCCGCCGCCAGAATATCGGCGAAGCGGTGAATGCGGCTGGCGATGCGCTTCAGCCCTGCCGGGCCGTGGAACACGGCGTAGAGGCTTGCGATATTGGCCAGCAGCACCTGGGAGGTACAGATGTTGGAGTTCGCTTTCTCGCGGCGAATGTGCTGCTCGCGGGTCTGCATCGCCATACGCAGCGCGGTGCGCCCGGCGGCGTCTTTCGACACGCCGATAATGCGCCCCGGCATAGAGCGTTTAAATTCATCGCTGGCGGCAAAGAACGCGGCGTGTGGGCCGCCGTAGCCCATCGGCACGCCAAAACGCTGGGCGGAGCCGAAGACGATATCCGCGCCCTGTTTGCCAGGCGCGGTCAGGAGCACAAGCGCCATAAAATCGGCCGCCACGCTCACAATCACTTTGCGGGATTTCAGCTCGCTAATCAGTTCGCGGTAGTCATGCACTTCGCCGGTGGTGCCGACCTGCTGCAATAGCACGCCGAAGAGATCCTGATGATCGAGCGCCTTTGGCGCGTCATCGACGATCACTTCAAAGCCGAACGTTTCGGCGCGGGTGCGAACCACATCCAGCGTCTGCGGATGCACATCCGCCGCCACGAAGAAACGGTTGGCGTTTTTCAGTTTGCTGACGCGTTTGGCCATCGCCATGGCTTCCGCCGCCGCGGTGGCTTCATCGAGCAGCGAGGCGGAGGCGATATCAAGCCCGGTTAGATCCAGCGTCACCTGCTGGAAGTTCAAAAGCGCTTCCAGACGCCCCTGCGACACCTCCGGCTGATACGGCGTATAGGCCGTGTACCAGCCCGGATTCTCCAGCATATTGCGCAGAATAACCGGCGGCGTGTGGACTGCGGTGTAGCCCATGCCGATATAGTTTTTAAAGCGCTTGTTGCGCCCGGCGATGGCTTTGAGCTCCGCCAGCGCGGCGAATTCGGTGGCGGCATCGCCGACATCAGGCGGCGTCGCAAGCTGGATATCCGCAGGAACAATTTGCGAAATCAGCGCATCCAGCGAGTCCGCGCCAACGGTGCGCAGCATCTCCTGCTGCTGGTCAACACCCGGTCCGATATGGCGCTCGATAAAAGCGTCGCGATTTTCCAGGTGGCTCAGGGTCTGGGTCATGGGCGATATTTCCTGAAACGTGCAGTGAGGCAAATAAATGCGATGGTCAGTTGTGCTCCCGTCGGGAGCGGCGCAGGCGAAGCGCGCCCGCCCCTGATGTTACGCAGGGGCGAGGTCCGTGAATTACTCGTCTTCTAACAGCGCTTCATACGCGCTGGCATCCAGCAGCGCAGCCACTTCGGCCTCGTCGCTGGCTTTGATTTTGAAGATCCAGCCCTGGCCGTAAGGCTCGCTGTTAACCAGTTCCGGTGAATCGCTCAGCGCGTCGTTGACGGCCACGATCTCGCCGCTGACCGGCGCGTAGATGTCGGAGGCGGCTTTTACGGATTCCGCGACGGCGCAGTCATCGCCCGCGTTAACGGTCGTGCCGACGTCCGGCAGATCGACAAACACCATGTCGCCCAGCAGTTCCTGCGCGTGCTCGGTGATCCCGACGGTGTAAGTGCCGTCAGCTTCTTTACGCAGCCATTCGTGTTCTTTGCTGTATTTCAGTTCGTTTGGCACATTGCTCATTGCTTCTCTCCTGATAACAAAACTTACTGCGTGACCGGCTTACCGGCGCGCACGAAAATGGGTTTAGTGACTTTCACGGGCATTTCGCGGTTGCGGATCTGCACAATGGCAGTATCGCCGATACCCGCAGGAACGCGAGCCAGCGCAATGCTGTAGCCAAGCGTTGGTGAGAAGGTGCCGCTGGTAATGATGCCTTCGCGGGCGTTGCCCTGATCATCGGTAAAACGCACCGGCAGCTCGCCGCGCAGCACGCCTTTTTCTGTCATCACCAGACCAACCAGCTGTTCCGTGCCGTTCTCACGCTGGGCTTCCAGCGCGTCGCGACCAATAAACGCGCGGTCTTCCGGCTGCCAGGCGATCGTCCAGCCCATATTGGCGGCGAGCGGCGAAACGCCTTCGTCCATCTCCTGGCCGTAAAGATTCATGCCCGCCTCAAGGCGCAGCGTATCGCGCGCGCCAAGGCCGCACGGTTTGACGCCCGCTTCCACAAGCTGGCTCCAGAAGCCGGCCGCTTTTTCATTCGGCATCGCGATTTCATAGCCCGCCTCGCCGGTGTACCCAGTGGTGGCGATAAACAGGTCATCCGCCTGCACGCCGAAAAACGGCTTCATGCCTTCTGTGGCTTTACGCTGCGCGTCGGTAAAGAGCGTGGCGGCTTTCGCCTTCGCGTTCGGCCCCTGGACGGCGATAAGGGAGAGATCGTCGCGCACCGTGACGGACACGCCATACGGCTCGGCGTGCTCGTTAATCCAGGCGAGGTCTTTTTCACGGGTGGCGGAGTTCACGACCAGGCGGAAATAGTCTTCGGTCATGAAGTAGACAATCAGGTCGTCAATCACGCCGCCGGAGGCGTTAAGCATGGCGGTGTAGAGCGCTTTGCCCGGCTGGGTGAGCTTTGCCACATCGTTTGCCAGCAGGTAGCGGAGGAAGTCGCGGGTACGCGCGCCGCGCAGGTCGACAATGGTCATATGGGAGACATCAAACATCCCCGCGTCGTTACGCACCGCATGGTGCTCATCAATCTGCGAGCCGTAATGCAGCGGCATCATCCAGCCGTGGAAATCCACCATGCGCGCGCCGCAGAGGTTGTGCTGTTCATACAACGGGGTTTGTTGAGCCATCTTTTCCTCATCCTGTCAGCCGGGTTGGTGTGGGTTTCGAACGGCGCAACGCGCTGAATGAAACCCGGCGCCGACGCCGATCCCGGCGGCGACGCAAACGTTAACTTGCGTCTGAACTTATCACCGAACGAGGGCGTAAACCATAAGTCAGGCTGTGCCATCAGATTAGCTTATGACGCAAAATCCTTTTTCACGCCGCAGCATGAAACACTGCCTGAATGGTTTCAGGTGCCGTCAAAACGCTAACGCTTTGCCGCCTTTTCAAAATAACCGGGCAGAAAACGCTGTTTTGAAGGGAAAATAATGGAAAGAGAAAAATTCAGAGATTAAAAAAACTAATCCGAAAAAGAGGGTGAAATTAGAATATTTCAAACGGGGAGAGACTTCTCTTTCCGTATGCCGGAAAGAGAAGTGTGACGCAGTTAACGCAACCACTCCGGCAGGTCATTAAGCCCCATCGCCTGGCGAATCAGCTGCGGTTTAACGCCCGGCAATTTATCGGCAAGCGTTAAGCCCAGATCGCGCAGAAGCTTTTTCGCCGGGTTAGCGCCGGAGAAGAGTTCGCGGAAACCCTGCATGCCCGCCAGCATCATCGCGGCGGCATGTTTACGGCTGCGCTCGTAGCGGCGCAGATAAAGGTGCTGGCCGATATCTTTGCCCTGCTGATGCAGACGGCGCAGTTCGCTTATCAGTTCGGCGGCATCCATAAAGCCGAGGTTAACGCCCTGCCCGGCCAGCGGATGGATGGTGTGCGCCGCGTCGCCGACCAGCGCCAGACGGTGCGCGGCGAACTGGCGCGCATAGCGGCCGGTGAGCGGAAAGACCTGACGCTCACTCTCAAGCGTGCATAAGCCGAGACGATTATCGAACGCCACGCAGAGCGCCTGATTAAACGCCGACACCGGTGCCTGCTGCATCCGGTCAGCTTCCTGAGGCGAAAGCGACCAGACGATGGAACACAGATGCGGGTCGCTTAGCGGCAAAAACGCCAGAATACCGTCGCCGTGGAACACCTGGCGCGCCACGCCGCCATGCGGCTCATCGGTGCGGATCGTGGCGACCAGCGCATGATGCTGATAATCCCAGGACGTCAGCGGAATTTCCGCTTTTGTACGCAGCCATGAGTTCGCGCCATCAGCGCCGATAACCAGACGCGCCGTCAGCATGTTGCCGTCTTCAAGCGTAAGGAAGACTTCGTTTTCGCCCCACGCGACCTGCTGCAGCGTCGCGGGCGCCATCAGCGTCACCGATTTACACTGCTGCGCTTTTTGCCACAGCGCGTAGTGGATCGCCTGGTTTTCAATAATGTGCCCGAGATGGCTGAAGCCAAACGACGCGTCATCAAACGCGATGCGCCCGAAACTGTCTTTCTCCCAGACTTCCATGCCGTGATAGGCGGCAGCGCGCTGGCGAAGAATGGCATCCCAGACATCAAGCTTTTTGAGCAACGCTTCGCTGGCGGCGTTAATCGCTGACACCCGCAGCGCTGGCGGCGCGCTCGCCTCCAGCGGTTCCGGCGCGCGCTGCTCCAGTACCGCGACACGCAGCCCGCTGCCTTCCAGCCCGCAGGCCACCGCCAGCCCAACCATGCCGCCGCCAACAATCGCTACATCTACACTTTGCACATTCGACTCCTTAGCGCGGCACCCAACCGAGGGTGCGTCTGGCCAGCGCGTCACGCGCCGGGGTAAATAGATCCATTGCCATCAGGCCAAGGTTGCGCCCAACGACCAGCGGCGACCAGCGGTTGGCGAAAAGCTGTACCAGTCCGTCGGTCACGCCGATGGTTGCGGCTTTATCCTGCTCGCGGCGCTGTTGATACGCGCCAAGCACCGGATACGCGCCGATATCTTCGCCGCGCACGAAAGCCTGTGCCAGCGTCTCGGCGAGCGTCATGACATCGCGAAGCCCGAGGTTAAACCCCTGTCCTGCGATCGGGTGCAGCGTCTGGGCGGCGTTGCCGACCAGCGCCGTGCGGTGAGAAATCACCCGCGAGGCGAGACTTAACGCGAGCGGATAACCGCTGCGCGCGCCCGCGTGTGTAATGCGCCCCAGCCGCCAGCCAAAGGCGGTCTGGAGTTCGCGGCAGAAACGCTCATCGCTCCAGCCAAGCACCTCGGCCTGTTTATCGAGAGGATGGCACCAGACGAGCGAACTGCGACCGCCCGACATCGGCAACAGCGCCAGCGGGCCGTGTTCGGTAAAACGCTCGAACGCGCGGCCCTGATGCGGCAGCGCGGTCGCGACATTCGCGATGATTGCCGCCTGATGATAAGGCTGCTGACGCCACTCAATGCCGCACTGCGCGCCAATAGACGAGCGCGAACCATCTGCCGCAACCAGCAATTGCCCTTCCAGCGTCTCGCCGTTATCAAGCTGTACGCTGACTGTCTCGTCACGGCGTGTAATAGCCGTCACGCGCGCCGGACAATGCAGATGAACGCCCGGCGCTTTACGCAGCAGGCTGAAGAGCCGCTGCCCGGCGTCGTGCAGCTCCACCACGTTTCCCAGCGCCTGCGTCTGGTAATCGTGCGCGTTCAGCGTCACAAAACCGGCGTGGCCGCGGTCGCTGACGTGAACGGTGGTGATAGGCGTGGCGCAAGGCGCGAGCGCCTGCCAGACGCCAACGCGCGCCAGCTCACGACAGGTGCCGTCGGCAAGCGCGATAGCGCGGGCGTCAAAGCCCGGATGCGCGGCGGATTCCGGCGCGCTGGCTTCCACCAGATGCACCGGCAACGCGCCATGAGTAAAACGAGAGAGCGCCAGCGCCAGTGTCGCGCCAGCCATGCCGCCGCCGGCGATAATCACGCTCATGAGCGACGCGCCGCCGCCATCAGCGCTTCGATATCGTCCGCCGATTTCACCACGCTGGCGGTCAGGTTCTCATTGCCGGTTTCGGTAATGACGATATCGTCTTCGATACGGATGCCAATGCCGCGGTACTCTTCAGGCACGTCGGCGTCCGGCGCGATATAAAGCCCCGGCTCAACGGTAATGACCATGCCTGGTGCCAGGATGCGCGAACGATCCGGGCCATAGAAGCCGACATCATGCACATCCAGCCCCAGCCAGTGGCTGAGCCCGTGCATAAAGTACGGACGATGCGCGTTCTCGGCGACCAGCTGTTCCACGTCGCCTTTCAGAATGCCAAGCCCGATAAGCCCTTTCACCATCACGCGCACCACATCGCCGGTTACATCCTGAATCGAGGTGCCTGGACGGAAAAGACGCAGGGCGGTTTCGAGCGATTCCAGCACGATGTCATAAACCGCGCGCTGAGCGGGTGTGAATTTGCCGTTCACCGGGAAGGTACGAGTGATATCGCCCGCGTAGCCTTTGTATTCACAGCCCGCGTCGATAAGCACTAAGTCACCGTCGCGTAGCTGGCTTTCGTTTTCGGTGTAATGCAGGATGCAGCCGTTTTCGCCGCCGCCCACAATGGTGTTGTAAGACGGAAAGCGCGCGCCGTGGCGAGTGAACTCATGCAGAATTTCGCCTTCGAGCTGGTATTCATACATGCCCGGACGGCACTTCTGCATCGCGCGGGTATGAGCCAGCGCGCTGATTTCACCGGCGCGGCGCATAACGGCCAGCTCTTCCGGTGATTTAAACAGGCGCATTTCGTGTACCCAGGGCCGCCAGTCGGTGAGGGTGGCGGGCGCGGAGAGATTCTGACGCGCGCCGCGGCGCAGTTTATCCAGCGCGGCGAACACGATGGTGTCGGCGTAGGCATATTCGCCCTGCGCGTGGTAGACCACATCCAGCCCGTTCAGCAGTTGATACAGTTGCTCGTCGATTTCGTTAAACGCCAGCGCGCGGTCGACGCCAAGCTTCGCCGGTGCAGCCTCCTGGCCGAGACGACGGCCGAACCAGATTTCCGCGGTTTTATCGCGCAGGCGGTTGAAAATCACGCTGTGGCTGTGCGTTTCATCGCTTTTAATCAGCACCAGCACCGCTTCAGGCTCGTTGAAGCCGGTGAAATACCAGAAATCGCTGTTCTGACGGTACGGGTATTCGCTGTCGGCGCTGCGTGTCGCTTCCGGCGCGGCGAAAATCAGTGCCGCGCTGGCCGGAGCCATTTTCGCCAGCAACGCCTGACGGCGTCGCAGAAACTCTTGCTGTGTCATTGCACCTCCTGAGTAAACGAATGTTAGTGAAGCGTGGGCTTTTTCACTTCCGGCGCGGTCGGTGACTGGCGCGTAAAGGTGTCGTGGCAGAGCAGCGCCGCGACGCGCACATATTCGATGATCTCCTCAAGCGACATCTCCAGCTCTTCCTGATCCTCGCCTTCGTCATAACCGAGCTGGGCGATGTTGCGCAGATCGTCGATGGCTTCGCCGGTTTCGCCGGTGATTTTGTCGAGCTTCGGCTGGGTGACGCCGAGGCCTAACAGGAAATGGTTTACCCAGCCTGCCAGCGCGTCGGCGCGGTCAAACACCGACACATCATCGCCGTCCGGCAGCCAGAGCTGGAACAGAAAACCGTCATCCTCCAGCGTGTCGCTGGTGGCGGCGTGTAACTGGCGCAGCGCCTGAGCGAGCTGCTGGCCGAACGCCAGCCCCTCGTTGGTCAGGTCGTGCAGCAGCGGTTGCCAGCTGCTGTCATGATTGCCGCCGCACAGGATTCCGCTGATAAGGCCATGCATTTCTGCGGGGGTCAGGCCCACGCCTTGCTGATTAAGCAACTGGCCGACCTCGTCGTAACCAGGCATTTCGTTCTGTATAGACATGCGCATTCGTCGTCGTTGGGAGGATGAGTTCGTGTTATGCTACCACTTCGTGCCCTGGTGATACCAGAAAAGGGCTTGTGTCTTCATATCAGGGTAGCTATAGTGTCGCCCCTTCGCAGCCCCGGCGCGAATGGTTGGCGAGTCAACAGCAGGAAAGTGGAATGTCTGCACAACCAGTCGATATCCAAATTTTTGGGCGTTCACTGCGGGTGAATTGCCCGCCTGAACAGCGAGATGCACTGAATCAGGCTGCGGACGAGCTGAATCAACGGTTGCAAGATCTGAAAGTTCGCACTAGAGTCACCAATACTGAGCAGTTAGTTTTCATCGCAGCATTAAACATCTGTTATGAGCTCGCTCAGGAAAAAGTGAAAACCCGTGACTACGCGGCCAACATGGAACAGCGTATCCGGATGCTCCAGCAAACCATTGAACAAGCATTACTTGAGCAAGGTCGCATAAGCGAAAGAGCGGAGCCTAAGTTTGAATAACGCTTCTGGGTCTACTATGGTAGAGTGACCGTGAAGCAAAAAATTTCTCTGAGATGTTCGCAAGCGGGCCAGTCCCCTGAGCCGATATTTCAAAAAAACAGAATGTGACGCTCCACGGTTGGTGAGCATGCTCGGTTCGTCCGAGAAGCCTGAAAACCGTGACGACGCATTCACCTTGAACCGCGGGTTCAAGGGTTACAGCCTGCGGCGGCATCTCGGAGATTCCCCTTCTTTTACTACCATGACAGAACTTCCCGTTACTTCAGACCTTCGTCAGCACATCCGTAAAGAGATCCGCCAGAAGCGTCGCGCGTTGACGGCTGAGCAGCAGGCACATTTCGCTGAACAGGCCGCTGCCCGTATGCTGGGCTTCGCGCCGGTGGTGGAAGCCAAAAGCGTCGCGGTGTTTCTCTCTTTTGATGGCGAACTCGATACCCGCCCACTGATCGAAGGCCTTTGGCGCGCCGGAAAACAGGTGTACCTGCCCGTGCTTCACCCTTTCAGCCCCGGCAATTTGCTGTTTTTGCGTTACCTGCCGGACAGCCTGCTCGCCACGAATCGTCTGAAAATTCTTGAGCCTGCGCTTGATGTGCGCCATGTGCTGCCGTTAGACCGTCTCGACGTGCTTATCACGCCACTGGTGGCGTTTGACCGCACAGGGCAGCGCCTCGGCATGGGCGGCGGTTTTTATGACCGCACATTGCAAAACTGGCGCGCGCACGGGTTCTTGCCGGTCGGCTACGCGCACGACTGCCAGCAGGTAGAAAGCCTGCCTGTGCAGGAGTGGGATATTCCGCTGCCTGTGGTAGTGACACCCACCCAAACCTGGTGCTGGTGAAATAAAAAGCCGGGTCGCTTACGCTAACCCGGCTCAACATCTGTTTCAGCAGGCCGGGTAAAATGCCCGGCTTTATAACATCAACATCAATACAGCAGACGCGCGCGGATCGTGCCCTGAATCGCCTTCATGCTTTGCAGTGCGTTGTACGCGATGTCCTCCGGCGCATCAATATCAATCACCACATAACCCATCTGCGGCGTGGTTTGCAGATACTGCGCCGCGATGTTAATGCCCTGCTCGGCGAAGATCTGGTTGATGGCGGTCAGCACGCCCGGACGGTTTTCATGAATATGCAGCAGACGGCTGACGCTTCCGCCGTGCAGCGGCAGAGAAACTTCCGGGAAATTCACCGCCGAGAGCGTAGAGCCGTTGTCGGAGTATTTCGCGAGTTTGCCCGCCACTTCGAGACCGATATTTTCCTGCGCTTCCTGGGTGGAACCGCCGATGTGCGGCGTCAGGATCACGTTGTCGAATTCGCACAGCGGCGAATTAAACGGATCGCTGTTGGTCGCAGGCTCAACCGGGAAAACGTCAATCGCGGCACCGGCCAGATGTTTGCTGGAGAGCGCCTCGCACAGCGCCGGGATATCGACCACCGTGCCACGCGCGGCGTTAATCAGCAGCGCGCCGGGTTTCATCAGCGCCAGCTCTTCGGTACCAATCATATTTTTGGTGGACGCGTTTTCCGGCACGTGCAGGCTCACCACGTCGCTCATATTGAGCAGATCGGAGAGATGCTGCACCTGCGTGGCGTTACCGAGCGGCAGCTTGCTTTCGATATCATAGAAAAACACGTTCATCCCCAGCGATTCCGCGAGGATACCGAGCTGGGTGCCGATATGGCCGTAGCCGATAATGCCGAGTTTTTTACCACGCGCTTCAAACGAGCCCGTCGCCAGTTTGTTCCAGATGCCGCGATGCGCTTTAGCGTTCGCCTCCGGAATACCGCGCAGCAGCAACAACAGCTCGCCAATGACCAGCTCGGCCACCGAGCGGGTGTTGGAGAACGGCGCGTTAAAGACCGGAATGCCGCGCTTCGCCGCCGCGTCCAGATCCACCTGATTGGTGCCGATGCAGAAGCAGCCGACCGCCACCAGTTTTTCCGCTGCGGCAAAAATCTCTTCAGTCAGATGAGTACGGGATCGCAGGCCGATAAAGTGCGCATCGCGGATGGACGCTTTCAGCTGTTCGCTGTCGAGCGCGCCCTTGTGGTATTCGATATTGGTATAACCTGCGGCACGCAGGCTATCGATGGCTTTCTGGTGAACCCCTTCCACCAGCAAGAATTTAATTTTGTCTTTCTCCAGCGATACTTTTGCCATTTCCCGACCCTGTCTTGTCTGAACTGTTATGAAGCTGAAATAAGCCAGCCTTCTGCCAACATATCAAAATTTGCGTTCCCGGCAATATGAACGTTTGCGTCGCGACGTTGAAGAAACATCACGCAGAGATAAAAGGCAGAAGAAAATGTTGCATGGCAGAAATATGACGGAAGGATTAACAGGATGGAAACAAAAATGTGAGAGATGTCACCAAATTTAACGCAGGGGAATTTTTTTAACCGCAGGGGCGCCGGAGCGCCCCGTCAGATCATTTTATGATGGTTTTCACGCCATCGGCAGTGCCGATGAGCGCCACGTCCGCGCCGCGATTTGCAAACAGACCAACGGTAACGACGCCCGGAATGCCGTTAATGGCATTTTCCAGCGCGATCGGGTCGAGAATGGTTAAACCGTAAACGTCCAGAATCACGTTGCCGTTATCCGTCACCACACCCTGGCGATACTCCGGGCGACCACCGAGCTTTACCAGCTGACGCGCGACCGCGCTGCGGGCCATCGGGATCACTTCCACCGGCAGCGGGAAAGTGCCGAGCACATCCACCTGTTTGGACGCATCCGCGATACAGATGAACTTTTGTGCCACCGACGCGATGATTTTCTCGCGCGTCAGCGCCGCGCCGCCACCTTTGATCATCTGCATCTGGCCGTTGATTTCATCTGCGCCATCGACATAGATGCCCAGTGAATCCACCTCGTTAAGATCGAAAACAGTAATGCCTAAGCTTTTGAGCTTTGCAGTGGAGGCGTCAGAGCTGGAAACCGCGCCTTCAATCTCGTTTTTCATGGTGCCCAGCGCGTCGATAAAATGCGCGGCGGTGGAACCGGTGCCTACGCCGACAATCGTGCCCGGCTCGACGTACTTCAGTGCGGCCCAGCCGACGGCTTTTTTAAGTTCATCCTGCGTCATGAGAGTTTTGCCTGTGGTGTAAAAACTGTGGCGCATTATAAAACAACCCGCCGGGCAATGGGGGAGTCATTCTGCGGCACAGCTCCGATGTTTGCGTTTGGGTCTGTATCCGGTGCAAATTTATGTCATAGTGCGGAACATAACGAGACAGGGAGCACACCAGAGAGATGAAACGCCCGGACTACCGAACACTACAGGCGCTGGATGCGGTAATCAGAGAGCGCGGGTTTGAGCGCGCCGCACAAAAGCTGTGTATTACGCAGTCCGCCGTGTCACAACGTATTAAACAGCTGGAAAACACCTTCGGCCAGCCGCTGCTGGTGCGCACCGTACCACCGCGCCCGACCGAGCAAGGGCAAAAGCTGCTGGCTCTGCTGCGCCAGGTTGAGCTGCTGGAAGAAGAGTGGCTGGGCGATGAACAGACCGGCTCAACGCCGCTGCTGCTGTCGCTTGCGGTCAACGCCGACAGTCTCGCGACCTGGCTTTTGCCCGCGCTTGCCCCCGTGCTTGCAGATTCGCCAGTGCGTCTCAATTTGCAGGTGGAAGATGAAACCCGTACCCAGGAGCGGCTGCGCCGCGGTGAAGTGGTCGGCGCGGTAAGTATTCAGCCGCAGGCGTTGCCAAGCTGCCTTGTCGATCAACTGGGCGCGCTGGACTATCTCTTTGTCGCCTCGAAACCTTTTGCCGATCGCTACTTTCCAAACGGCGTGACGCGCGCGTCGCTTCTGAAAGCGCCCGCCGTCGCGTTCGACCATCTGGATGATATGCATCAGGCGTTTTTACAGCAGAATTTCGATCTGCCGCCAGGCAGCGTGCCCTGCCACATCGTTAACTCGTCAGAAGCCTTCGTACAACTGGCCCGTCAGGGCACTACGTGCTGTATGATCCCGCACCTGCAAATTGAAAAAGAGCTGCAAAGCGGTGAGCTTATCGATCTCACGCCGGGGCTGTACCAGCGCCGGATGCTCTTCTGGCACCGCTTCGCGCCGGAAAGCAGAATGATGCGCAAGGTTACCGATGCGCTGCTGGAATACGGCCACAAAGTGTTGCGTCAGGATTAAAAAACCCGCCGGATGGCGGGTTTTTCGTTTACTACTGTGATGGCGCGTTGGTCGCCGCAGGCGCAGTGCCCTGGTTTCCCGAACCATTCTGATTCGCCGTACCGCTCTGCGCCTGAGAAGGCTCAAGTTCAAACACCACATCCACCTGATCGTCAAACTGGATAGTCTGCTGATCGTAGGTGTCCTGCGCAGAAGCCGGCGCTGCCGCTTCGGCTTTCATCATGCGCATCACAGGCGTCGGCTGGTAGTTAGAGACGTGATAACGCACGCTGTAAACCGGGCCAAGTTTACTGTTAAAGCCGCTCGCCAGCTGCTGCGCCTGACGCACCGCGTCATCGATAGCCGCTTTGCGGGCTTTATCTTTATATTCATCCGGGTGCGCCACGCCTAAAGAGACGGAGCGGATTTCATTCAGGCCCGCTTTCAGCGCGCCATCCAGCAGCTCGTTCAGTTTATCGAGCTTGCGCAACGTCACGTCGACGGTACGTACCGCACGATAGCCTTTCAGCTGGGTTTTACCATCCTTGAGGTACTCATATTCCGGCTGGGTACGCAGGTTAGCGGCGTTAACGTCTTTTTTCTCAACGCCGTTATTTTGCAGGAAAGTCAGGTACTGCCCTACTCGCTCGTCCGCCTGTTTTTTTGCCGCCGCCGCGTCTTTCGCGGAAACATTGACCTCAATAGCCAGCGTCGCGATATCCGGTATCGCATCCACGCTCGCCGTGCCGGAGGTGACGATATGCGGGCCGTTGGGCAGTTCATTCGCCTGCACAGACGCCGCGCCGAAACCAATCATTGCCGCAAGGGCCATCACTTTAAACTTCACTGTTCTTCCTCCATGCTGCGTGCAAGTAAAACTGCCCGCCAGAGAGTGTCGGGCATCTGCCTGCAAGCTTAGCGGTTCAGTGCCGAATGTCCATCAGAGAAGGCTTAGAGGCCGAGCGCAGACAGATTTTCTATCCCTTCGCGCGCCAGCTGGAAGGCGATAACCCACATCACCAGACCAACTAACAGATTAATCATCCGTTGCGCGCGTGCGGTACGAAGCCGCGGCGCAAGCCAGGCGGCAAGTAGCGCAAGGCTGAAGAACCAGACGACAGACGCGCTGATGGTGCCGAGCGCAAAGGCGCGTTTCGGTAAGGCGTCAAGCTGCCCGCCCAGGCTGCCGAGCACCACAAAGGTGTCGAGATAAACGTGCGGATTAAGCCAGGTTACCGCAAGCATCGTGGTGATAATACGCAGCCTGCCCTGTTTGAGAACGTCTGCCGATGCCAGCTCCGGGTTGCCCGCCAGCGCAGTTTTCAGCGCCCCGAAGCCATACCATAGCAAAAACGCCACACCGCCCCACGTGACCAGCGCCAGCAGCCACGGCGACTGCATCAGGATGGCGCTGCCGCCAAAAATTCCGGCGCAAATCAGGACGACATCGCTGAGCGCGCAGAGCGAGGCGATCATCAGATGATACTGGCGGCGGATGCCCTGATTGAGTACAAAAGCGTTTTGCGGGCCGAGCGGCAAAATCATCGCTGCTCCCAGGGCAACCCCCTGAAAATAAAAACTTAACACGTTGCGTTCCCGAAGAGTGGTGATGTCTGGCGCTCAGTGTACGGGCTGCTTTTTATTAGCAAAAACGAATATTTTTAATCACCAATAAGTAACGCTGATAGTGAGGCGTAAAAAAACGGCCTGCGCGTGGCAGACCGTCCTGAGCTTACTGGCCGTCGGCCGGTTTTTCTTTCGGCGCGTCAGGCTGTGTAATAATCGCTGACTGCGGCGCTTGCGGCTGCGCTTTTTCTTCAGCCTCGATTTTTACCGGCTTGTAATGCACGTCCATCTGCGGGTAAGGAATGCCGATACCGTTGGCATCCAGCGTTTTCTTGATGCGCTCCAGCACGTCCCAGTAAACCTCCTGCAGATCGCTGCTCTTGCTCCAGACGCGAATGACAAAGTTCACAGACGATGCGCCCAGTTCGTTCATGCGCACGGTCATTTCGCGATCTTTCAGAATGCGGTCTTCGGACTGAATAATCTCAGTCAGCAGCGCGCGCACTTTATCGACATCCGCGTCGTAAGACACACCAATGATAAATTCATTACGGCGTACCGGCTCGCGGGAGAAGTTAATGATGTTGCCTGCAATGATTTTTCCGTTCGGCACCACGACGATACGCCCATCCGGCGTGCGAAGCGTAGTGGAGAAGATCTGCACATGCAGCACGGAGCCCGCGACGCCGCCGAGATCGACATATTCACCCGCACGGAACGGACGGAACGTGACCAGCAGAACGCCTGCCGCGAGGTTTGAGAGTGAGCCTTGTAAAGCCAGACCCACGGCCAGACCGGCGGCACCGAGTACGGCGATGACGGACGCCGTCTGCACACCCACTCGGCCCAGCGCGGCAATCAGCGTAAAGGCGATGATCCCGTAGCGCACCAGGGCTGAGAGGAAATCCGCCACGGTGGCGTCGATATGACGGGCAACCATAACGCGGTTAAGCGTATTGGAAATGGCGCGTGCCACAATCATCCCGACAATAATAATGGCGATAGCCGCCACGATATTCACGGCGTAGCTGATAAGCAGCGCCTGGTTGCGCACCAGCCAGCCGCCGGCGTTATTAATGCTGTCTATTACGTGTAAATCATCCATTCGACATCCTTTCCCCTGGTCGGGTGATTGATAAGCTGCCCGGATTGCGGCAGCGCCAGTCGTTAAAGGGTAAACAAAACCCCGGCGCTCTGCCAGTCGGCCACCCGCGAATCAGATTTCGGTATGTTGCTCTTCCCAAAAAGAAAAGCCCACCAGAGGTGGGCTTTTTCAGATGACGCTGTAGAAAAGATTACAGTACGTCTACCGCGTTCAGTTCTTTGAACGCCTGCTCCAGACGAGTCACCATGCTGGTCTGCGCGGCGCGCAGCCATACGCGCGGATCGTAGTATTTCTTGTTCGGCTGGTCTTCGCCTTTCGGGTTGCCCAGCTGACCCTGCAGGTAAGCTTCGTTTTCTTTGTAGTACTTCAGAATACCTTCCCAGGTTGCCCACTGGGTGTCGGTATCGATGTTCATTTTGATTACGCCGTAGCTGACGGAATCTTTGATTTCCTGAGCGGAAGAACCGGAACCGCCGTGGAACACGAAGTTCAGGCTGTTGTGCGGCAGGTTGTGTTTCTTAGAAACATATTCCTGAGAGTCGCGCAGGATGGTCGGGGTCAGTTTTACGTTACCCGGCTTGTAAACGCCGTGTACGTTACCGAAGGACGCCGCGATGGTGAAACGGTGGCTGATCGCGTTCAGTTTGGTGTACGCGTAGTCAACGTCTTCCGGCTGGGTGTAGAGTGCGGAAGCGTCCATATGGCTGTTGTCCACGCCATCTTCTTCACCGCCGGTGCAGCCCAGTTCGATTTCCAGGGTCATGCCCATTTTGGACATGCGCTCCAGGTATTTGGAGCAGATTTCGATGTTCTCTTCCAGAGACTCTTCAGACAGGTCGATCATGTGAGAAGAGAACAGCGGTTTGCCGGTAGCGGCAAAGTGTTTTTCACCCGCGTCCAGCAGGCCGTCGATCCACGGCAGCAGTTTCTTCGCGCAGTGGTCGGTGTGCAGGATAACCGGCACGCCGTAATGTTCAGCCATCTGGTGAACGTGATGCGCGCCAGAGATAGCGCCCAGAATCGCTGCCTGCTGGCCTTCGCCTTTGAAGCCTTTGCCTGCGATAAACGCGGCACCGCCGTTAGAGAACTGAACGATAACCGGCGCTTTAACTTTCGCAGCGGTTTCCAGAACGGCGTTGATGGAATCGGTACCCACGCAGTTAACTGCCGGCAGCGCAAAGTTGTTCTCTTTAGCTACCTGGAATACTTTCTGTACGTCGTCGCCAGTGATGACGCCCGGTTTTACGAAATCAAAAATTTTAGACATATTGCGTTGTCCTGTATGTGTATCTTCGACCGTTGAAAAGGGTAAGCGAGCTGTCAGGCGCGCTGAAAAACAGGCGGGATGCCCCGCCTGCTTAGATTATTTCTTCGCGCGCTCTTCAAGCATCGCAACTGCCGGCAGGACTTTGCCTTCCACGAATTCGAGGAATGCGCCGCCGCCAGTGGAGATGTAGGAGATCTTGTCGGCGATGCCGAACATGTCGATAGCCGCCAGGGTGTCGCCGCCGCCTGCGATGGAGAACGCGTCGCTTTCAGCGATAGCGCGAGCCACGATTTCGGTGCCTTTACGGAAGTTCGGGAACTCGAACACGCCCACCGGGCCGTTCCACAGAATGGTTTTGGCGTTTTTCAGGATTTCAGCCAGTTTCTCAGCGGAAACGTCGCCCATATCCAGGATCTGCTCTTCATCTTTGATTTCAGTAACAGATTTCAGGGTAGCCGGCGCGGTTTCAGAGAACTCGGTCGCTACGCGAACGTCCGTCGGAACCGGGATATCGCAGGTGCCCAGCAGGCGTTTCGCTTCGTCAACCAGATCCGCTTCGTACAGGGATTTGCCGACGTTGTGGCCCTGGGCTGCCACGAAGGTGTTGGCGATACCGCCGCCCACGATCAGCTGGTCAGCGATTTTAGACAGGGAGTCCAGTACGGTCAGTTTGGTAGAAACTTTAGAACCACCCACGATAGCGACCATCGGGCGAGCCGGCTCTTTCAGCGCTTTACCCAGCGCGTCCAGTTCTTCTGCCAGCAGCGGGCCTGCGCACGCGACGTCAGCGAATTTCGCGACACCGTGAGTGGAAGCCTGCGCGCGGTGCGCGGTACCAAACGCGTCCATTACGAACACGTCGCACAGGGACGCATACTTTTTCGCCAGTGTTTCGTCGTCTTTCTTCTCGCCTTTGTTAAAGCGAACGTTTTCTAAAACGACCAGCTCGCCTTCGGCCACTTCTACGCCGTCGAGGTAGTCTTTCGCCAGGCGAACCGGGGAGTTCAGTTTGTCTTTCAGGTAGTTAACTACCGGCAGCAGAGAGAATTCTTCGTTGTATTCGCCTTCGGTCGGGCGGCCCAGGTGGGACGTCACCATCACTTTAGCGCCCTGTTTCAGAGCCAGTTCGATGGTCGGCAGGGAGGCGCGGATACGCGCATCAGAGGTAACTTTGCCCTCTTTTACCGGAACGTTGAGATCGGCGCGGATCAGAACGCGTTTACCTGCCAGATCCAGATCGGTCATCTTAATTACAGACATGGTGAATCCTCTCGTTGATTCTTAAAGTTTTGCAGACACCATACGCACAGGCCTTAAGGCCGTAACGCATGAAATCTTACCTGAAACCAATAGCTGCCATCGCTAACGTGGTGTCGAGCATCCGGTTAGCGAAGCCCCATTCGTTATCGCACCAGACCAGTGTTTTAATCAGGTGCGCTCCACTCACCCGTGTCTGGGTGCCGTCCACAATGGCGCTGTGCGGATCGTGGTTAAAATCTGTTGAGACCAACGGTAATTCCGTATAGTCAACTATACCATGAAATGCACCCTGTGCCGCTTTTTGCAGCAACAGGTTGACTTCATAGGCTTTTACCGGTTTTTGCACCGTCACGCTTAAATCAATGGCCGTCACATTAATGGTAGGCACGCGCACCGCAATTGCCTCAAAGCGGTCATGAAATTTAGGAAAAATACGCGTTATACCGGCGGCAAGCCTGGTATCGACCGGAATGATAGACTGGCTGGCCGCGCGAGTGCGGCGCAGATCCGGATGATAAGCGTCGATAACCTGTTGATCGTGCATGGCGGAATGGATGGTCGTCACGGTGCCGGATTCAATCCCGAAGGCGTCGTCCATCAGCTTGATAATCGGAATAATGCAGTTGGTGGTGCAGGAGGCGTTAGAAACAATGCGATGCTCAGCGCGCAGTTCCTCTTCATTAACGCCATAAACGACGGTGGCATCGAGATCGTTGCCGCCCGGGTGTGAGAACAGCACTTTGCGCGCGCCCGCTTCGAGATGGGCAATGCCATCGGCGCGGCTGCCGTAAACGCCGGTGCAATCGAGCACCACGTCCACATCCAGCGCTTTCCAGGGCAGCGCGTTAATGTCGCGTTCATGCAGCAGACGAATAACATCGTTGCCTATCCAGAGCTGCTCGCCTTCCTGACGAACATCCCACGCGAAGCGGCCGTGGCTGGTGTCATATTTCAGCAGATGCGCCATGCCCGCAGCGTCGGCCAGCTCATTAATGGCGACCACACTGATTTCCGCGCGACGGCCGGACTCATACAACGCACGAACTACGTTGCGCCCGATGCGACCGAAGCCATTAATCGCTACGCGTAAGGTCATATCTCTCCTGCCAGAATCCCGGATGTGAAGGAGCTGACAGAGTAATGCAGCCACCTTTGAAGGGGAATCCTCGCCCGTCACAAACTACAACCGTTTGATGGATTGTCGAACAATCAGTCGACTGAAACGCTTCAGCAAGAATAAGCGAAACGTGGAATAAAAGGAATGATAACGCAGCGAAATGACACTAACTTCTGACCTGCATCACATTTTTTCTGGAATAAATTCCACCATTACACTAGCCGGGATGAATGACGGACAGAAATAAACCATAACGGCAGTCAATATCGACGTTACGCGCCCGCCGCCGCATCCTACAATGGTCACAGCTCCACATTAACAAAGGGATGGTGATGGCGTATCCAGAAGAGTACGAAAACGCAGGAAGTCTCGCCGCCCTGCGCGCGCGCTTTCGCGGCTGCCTGCTTGGCGGTGCGGTGGGTGATGCGCTCGGCGGCCCGGTGGAATTTTTACGGCTTGCGGAAATCACCGCGCGCTTCGGGGCGCAGGGCGTCACGGATTATGAATATGCATGGGGCGGCATCGGGAAAATCACGGACGACACGCAGATGACGCTCTTTACCGCTGAAGGGTTGCTGCGGGCCTGGATGCGTGCGGCGATGCGCGGCATCGGCCCGTCGTTCACCGGTGTGACCGCTCACGCGTATTTGCGCTGGCTGCTGACCCAGGGCGAGCGCAACCGCCACAATCTGCTGGATAAAACGCAGATGTCCGGCTGGCTTGCCGGGCATAACGCGCTCTTCCATGCCCGCGCGCCGGGCAATACGTGCCTCAGCGCACTGCGCGAAATGCGCGCCTTCGGCGAACCGGCCCGTAACGACAGCAAGGGCTGCGGCGGCGTTATGCGCGTGGCGCCGGTGGGGCTTTTTTACGTGCGTTACCCTGGCGGCGATTTACTGAAAGCGGCGTTTGACATCGGCTGCCAGCTCGCCGCACTCACGCACGGTCATCCGACCGGCTATCTCACCGGCGGTGTGCTGGCCGCGCTGGTTTTGCAGCTCGTTCAGGGCGAACCCCTTGACGCTGCGCTGACGCGCTCGCTGGATTTACTGAAAAACGCGCCGCAGCATGAAGAAGCATGGCGCGCACTGGAGCATGCGCGCACGCTCGCCGCCGCGCCGCTTACGCCGCGGGAGGCTATCAAAACACTGGGCGAGGGATGGGTGGCCGAAGAGGCGCTCGCCATCGCGCTGTTTTGCGCGCTGCGCGCCCGCTCGTTTGAAGAGGGCGTACTGATGGCGGTAAACCACGACGGCGATTCCGACTCCACCGGCGCGATAGCCGGGAACCTGCTCGGCGCGATGAACGGCATCGCGGCCATACCGGAAACGTGGCTGGCGCGGCTTGAGCTTAACGCGGTGATTCAGGAAATGGCGGATGATTTGCTGGACTACCGCGACTGGTCGGTCTCTGACTACGATAACGCACCGTTTGCCATCGCGTTGCGGGAAAAATATCCGGGCGACTGAGCCAAAAAAAACGGGAGGCGCTGGCCTCCCGTTCGTTTTATAACGCTATGCGCGATTACAGCAGCGCTTTCGCCTTGCTTACCACGTTATCCACGGTAAAGCCGAACTCTTCAAACAGCTGCTCAGCCGGCGCGGATTCGCCGAAGGTCGTCATACCGACGATAGCGCCGTTCAGGCCAACGTATTTGAACCAGTAGTCGGCGATGCCCGCTTCGATAGCCACGCGCGCGCTGACCGCTTTCGGCAGCACGGCTTCGCGGTAAGCGGCATCCTGCTTGTCGAAAACATCGGTAGACGGCATTGAAACCACGCGCGCTTTCACGCCTTCTGCAGCCAGTTTATCGGCAGCGGCAACCGCCAGTTCAACTTCAGAGCCGGTGGCGATGAAGATGATTTGCGGCTGGCCGTCGCAGTCTTTCAGGATGTAGGCACCGCGGGCGATATCCGCCAGCTGCTGCTCGCTACGCTCCTGCTGCGCCAGGTTCTGACGGGAGAAGATCAGCGCCGTCGGGCCATCGTGGCGCTCAACCGCGTATTTCCACGCTACCGCAGATTCCACCTGGTCGCACGGACGCCATGTGCTCATGTTCGGGGTCACACGCAGCGCCGCCAGCTGTTCAACCGGCTGGTGGGTCGGGCCGTCTTCGCCAAGACCGATGGAGTCGTGGGTGTAGACCATCACCTGACGCTGCTTCATCAGCGCAGCCATACGCACCGCGTTACGGGCATATTCCACAAACATCAGGAAGGTCGAGGTGTACGGCAGGAAACCGCCGTGCAGCGCGATACCGTTCGCGATGGCGGTCATGCCGAATTCGCGCACGCCGTAGTGAATGTAGTTGCCTGCGGCATCTTCATTAATTGCTTTCGAGCCAGACCAGATGGTCAGGTTGCTCGGCGCGAGGTCGGCAGAGCCGCCCAGGAATTCCGGCAGCAGTTTACCGAAGGCTTCGATAGCATTCTGAGAGGCTTTACGGCTGGCGATTTTCGCCGGGTTCGCCTGCAGGTTTGCGATAAACTCCTGCGCTTTCGCGGCGAAATCAGCCGGCATTTCGCCTTTCATACGGCGGGTAAATTCAGCGGCTTCCTGCGGGAACGCTTTCGCGTAGGCCGCGAATTTTTCGTTCCAGGCGCTTTCTTTGGCCTGGCCCATCTCTTTGGCATCCCACTGCGCGTAGATTTCTTGCGGGATCACAAACGGCTCATATTTCCAGCCCAGCTGTTCGCGGGTCGCGGCCACTTCGGCGTCGCCCAGCGGTGCGCCGTGAGAATCATGGGTGCCTGCTTTGTTCGGCGAGCCGAAACCGATAACGGTTTTGCACATCAGCAGAGACGGTTTGTCGGTAACAGAACGCGCTTCCTCGATGGCGCGCTTGATGGAATCGGCGTCGTGGCCGTCCACGCCGCGCACCACGTGCCAGCCGTAGGCTTCAAAGCGTTTCGCGGTATCGTCGGTGAACCAGCCTTCAATGTGGCCGTCGATGGAGATGCCGTTGTCATCGTAGAACGCCACCAGTTTGCCGAGGCCCAGCGTACCGGCCAGCGAGCAGACTTCGTGGGAGATGCCTTCCATCATGCAGCCGTCGCCCAGGAAGGCGTAGGTGTAGTGGTCGACAATGTCATGCCCAGGACGGTTGAACTGCGCCGCCAGCGTGCGCTCGGCGATAGCCATGCCGACCGCGTTCGCAATCCCCTGCCCCAGCGGACCGGTCGTGGTTTCCACGCCAGGCGTATAGCCGACTTCCGGGTGACCCGGCGTTTTGGAATGCAGCTGACGGAAGTTTTTCAGCTCTTCGATCGGCAGATCGTAACCGGTGAGGTGCAGCAGGCTGTAAATCAGCATAGAGCCGTGACCGTTAGACAGCACGAAGCGGTCGCGGTCGGCCCAGGACGGGTTCTGCGGGTTATGGTTCAGGAAATCACGCCACAGGACTTCGGCAATGTCAGCCATGCCCATCGGGGCACCCGGATGGCCGGATTTGGCTTTTTGTACTGCGTCCATGCTGAGCGCACGAATAGCATTGGCAAGCTCTTTACGAGAGGACATTTTGACTCCAGATCGGATAGTTGAAGGCCACGCCTTGTTAACGGCTTGACTACTACGCGTTATGGGCTACGCCCGAAAAAGTGTCCCACAATGTAACCCAAGCGGCTGGGCATGTACATGGAGCATCCTTTTGTCCGATAAGAAATCTCTGGAAGCCGCTCGCAGTTTGCGCAACCCACTCGCCGCAGGTGCGCAAACCTCTTTATACTAAGCCGCAAGCCAGCGAAGCCGTTTCGCGGCGACGATAATGAAAACCTCAATGGAGCGTGGAAGCATAACGATGAAAATGCGCGCGATAGTACTGAGCATGACCGCAGCAGCGCTGCTGAGCGGCTGCCAAAACATGAATTCCAACGGCCTGCTGAGCTCAGGTGCCGAGGCATTCCAGGCCTATACCTTAAGCGACGCGCAGGTAAAAGCGCTGAGCGACGAAGCCTGTAAATCGCAGGACAGCAAAGCGAAAATCGCGCCAGCGAACAGCCAGTATACCCAGCGACTGAATAAAATCGCCGCGGCGCTTGGCGATAACATCAACGGCCAGCCGGTGAACTACAAGGTTTACGAAGAAAAAGACGTCAACGCCTTCGCGATGGCGAACGGCTGCATCCGCGTTTACAGCGGTCTGATGGACATGATGAACGATAACGAAGTGGAAGCGGTGATTGGCCATGAAATGGGCCACGTCGCGCTGGGCCACGTGAAGCGCGGCATGCAGGTGGCGCTGGGCACCAACGCATTGCGTGGTGCGGCGGCTTCTGCGGGCGGGATCGTGGGCAGTCTGTCGCAGTCGCAGCTGGGCGAACTTGGCGAACAGCTGGTGAACGCCCAGTTCTCGCAGCGTCAGGAATCTGAAGCGGATGACTACTCTTACGATCTGCTGCGTAAACGCGGTATTAATCCGTCAGGGCTTGCCACCAGCTTTGAGAAACTCGCGAAGCTGGAAAAAGGCCGTCAGAGCTCCATGTTCGACGATCACCCGGCCTCGGAAGCGCGCGCGCAGCACATTCGCGATCGTATGAAGGCAGACGGGCTGAAATAAGCGGCTTTCGTTATATAAAAGAAAACGCCGGACAGAGTTTCGCCTTGTCCGGCGTTTTTGCGAATGAATACTGTCAGCCCGGCAAGCATTACGCTATCGGGCCTGGCAGAGATTACTCGCCTTTTTTCGCCGCCTGGATGTAGAGCATTTCCAGCGCCAGCGTCGCCGCGGCCAGCGCGGTGATATCAGACTGGTCGTATGCCGGTGCCACTTCCACAATATCCATACCGACGATGTTCAGATCCTGAATGCCGCGCAGCAGTTTCAGCGCGCGATCGGAGGTCAGGCCGCCAATCACCGGCGTACCGGTGCCCGGTGCGAACGCCGGATCCAGGCAGTCGATGTCGAACGTCAGGTATACCGGCATATCACCGACAATCTGTTTCACCTGCGCGACTACGTCGTCAACGGTGCGGTCGTTCACCTGCGGCGCATCCAGCACGGTAAAGCCGTTATCTTTGTCGAACTCGGTACGGATACCAATCTGCACGGAGCGGGTCGGATCGATCAGGCCTTCGTTTGGCGCGGTGTAGAACATGGTGCCGTGGTCAAATTCACAGCCGTTGGCGTAGGTGTCGGTATGCGCGTCGAAATGCACCAGCGCCATTTTACCGAAGTGCTTCGCGTGGGCGCGCAGCAGCGGCAGCGTCACGAAGTGGTCGCCACCGAAAGAGAGCATACGCTTACCGGCCGCCAGCAGTTTTTCCGCATGCGCCTGGAGTTTCTCGCTCATCTCGCGCGCATCGCCGAACGCATAGACCAGATCGCCGCAATCCACGACCTTCAGGCGCTTACGCATATCGAAATTCCACGGGAAGCGGTTGCCTTCCCACGCGAGGTTGGTGGACACCTGACGAATAGCGGCAGGTCCGAAGCGGCTGCCCGAACGGCCAGAGGTGGCCATATCAAACGGAATACCGGTGATCACCCACTCGGCGTCGCTGTCATACGGCATGAAATTCAACGGCAGGCGTAAAAAACCAAAGGCGTTGGAAACCAGGGAGTTGTCGTACTGATGGCCTAAGGTGTTCATGAATCTGACCTCTTTTAAGGTTGAGACGTGGGATAAAAAAAATCCCCTCCGCGTCGTTAAACCCGACGAGGAAGGGATGGATTCGTGTACAGCATGTTGGCGCGGATTATCGCCAGATTTTCGTTCAGGTTCAATAGCGCGCGGCTCATGCTCGTCAGTATAGAACAGGAAATTTCGCCGCGCGTTTTTTAGCCTCCCGACCGGCAGGAGGATAAAACCTGATTACTCGTCTTCGAGATAGGTGTAGCCGTACAGGCCGCTCTCGAACTCTTCCAGGAACTGCTGTTGCAGCGCCGCATCAAGACCAGTCTGTTTGACCTGATCGCGAAAGTGCGTCAGCAGCGTATCCGGGTCGAGCTGGACGTAACGCAGCATATCCGCCACGGTGTCGCCTTCATCGGAAAGCTCCACTTCCACGCTGCCATCCGGGAACACAAACACATCCACCGCTTCGGTATCGCCGAAGAGGTTATGCATGTTGCCCAGGATCTCCTGATACGCCCCCACCATAAAGAAGCCCAGCGGCGGCGGGTTTTCCGGATCGTATTCCGGCAGCGGCATGGTGGTCGCGATACCGTCGCCATCGACGTAGTGATCGATGGTGCCATCGGAGTCACAGGTAATATCGAGCAGCACGCCACGGCGCGTCGGCGCGTGGTTCAGACCTTCCAGCGGCAGCACCGGGAAGAGCTGATCGATACCCCAGGCATCCGGCATCGACTGGAACAGCGAGAAGTTGACGTAAATCTTATCCGCCATGCGCTCCTGCAGTTCGTCGATAATCGGGCGATGCGCGCGGTTTTGCGGATCGAGCTGTTTCTGCACTTCCTGGCACAGGCTCAGATAGAGCTGTTCCGCCCAGGCGCGATCCTGGAGCGAATATGAGCCCGAAGAGTAGCCGATATGAATATCGTGCAGATCCATCTGGCTGTCGTGCAGCCACTCGCGCAGCGAACGGCGCGTGCCCGGCTCGTGCATCTCCTGCCAGGTTTCCCACATGCTTTGCAGCGGGCGCGGCGCGTCTTCAGACGGCGCGGTCGGCTCGGTATATTCGTTACGCTCAACGCCAATGATATTGGAGACCAGCACGGTGTGGTGCGCGGTTACCGCACGGCCGGATTCGGTAATGACCGTCGGGTGCGGCAGGCCGTTTTCTTCACACGCGTCGCCGATAGCCCAGATAATGTTGTTCGCGTATTCGTTCAGGCCATAGTTGACCGAGCAGTCCGACTGCGAGCGCGTCCCTTCATAGTCCACGCCCAGACCACCGCCCACGTCGAAGCACTGAATATTCACGCCAAGCTTGTGCAGTTCCACATAGAAGCGGGCGGATTCGCGCACGCCGGTGGCGATATCGCGGATATTCGCCATCTGGGAACCCAGGTGGAAGTGCAGCAGTTGCAGGCTGTCGAGACGATTGGCTTCGCGCAGCATCTCAACCAGTTGCAGCACCTGCGTGGCCGCCAGGCCGAATTTCGATTTTTCGCCGCCGGAAGACTGCCATTTGCCGGAGCCCTGCGAGGCGAGACGCGCACGCACGCCAAGACGCGGGATCACGTTCAGGCGTTCAGCTTCTTCCAGCACGATTTTGATTTCCGACATCTTCTCGATGACCAGATAGACCTTGTGGCCCATCTTCTCGCCGATCAGCGCCAGACGAATGTATTCGCGGTCTTTATAGCCGTTGCAGACGATAACGCTGCGGGTCATGCCCGCGTGCGCCAGTACCGCCATCAGCTCCGCTTTGGAGCCCGCTTCCAGGCCCAGCGGCTCGCCGGAGTGGATCAGCGATTCAATGACGCGACGATGCTGGTTTACCTTAATAGGGTAGACCAGAAAGTAGTCGCCGTTATAGCCGTAGGATTCACGGGCGCGTTTAAACGCCGCATTAATGGAACGCAGGCGATGTTGCAGGATCTGCGGGAAGCAGAACAGCGCAGGCAGGCGCTGGCCCTGAGCTTCACGCTCCTTTACCAGCTTCGCGAGATCGACGCGCGCTTCGGGGACGTCAGGATCCGGGCAAACGCTGATATGGCCCAGTTCGTTGACGTCGTAGTAGTTATTGCCCCACCAGGCAATATTGTAAGTACGCAGCATCTTGCTGGCTTCCTGGGAGCTCATTGCAACCTCCTGCATGGAACGTAGTACACCCTGTTCGCCCGCTGACGAAGGCGAAGATGAAAAGATGTCGTCAGACATAGCGAACCTCAAATTTTGTCGAAAGTGTAAAACAGTTAACTACTATCGCAGCGTTACACTGTGATAACAACCCATAAACAGCAGAGTTATCCAGCACATAGTGCTGACCACCCTGCCGCGCGACCGGTTTCTTATTCATATCATTGTAAAACACGTAACCGAACTCCGTGTGACGGGTCGGCGAAACCACGAGAAAACTCCTGACGTCAGGAGAGCCCTTGTTCAGTTATCGCAAGCCGTGACCGGCCCGGGAATCCTGAGAAGCGCCGAGATGGGTAGAACATCGGCAGGTTTGCAAAAAAGAGATGCAGGTTGCGGGGGAAAAGCGCACGCCAGAACGGCATGGCAGATTAAGCGAATAACGGCGGTTCATTATCTGGTATCACCTCCACGCCAGCCCTTGTAGACCGGCGATAAGCCAAAGCTAAAAATCACTCTCAGCCCGGCTGGAAGTGGCGACACGGAGACTGTTTCCGTGCGCTTTTTTGCAGGAGCCGCGCGCGCCGTTTTATACCGGGAACACAGGTAAAAAGCAAAACAAAAAAGCGCCGTTTGCCGTCCTTGTCAGGAATTCTTGCCAGCGCGGCGTTAAAGGCATTGTTCAATGCCGCAAAAACTGCTGGAAATCGGCTTAAGATTTAACCTAGAATAGCCGTCCAGATGTTAATCCATCTATACTGATTAACACTTAGCCTTCCTGTGTGTTTACCTGCATGGCCGCAGAATTTTCTTCTTAGATGGCACCGACACACGGTATGCTGAGCTAATTGATTTATCCAGGGTGATACAAAACATGGCAAAACACCTTTTTACTTCTGAATCTGTCTCAGAAGGACATCCCGATAAAATTGCGGACCAGATCTCCGATGCGGTGCTGGACGCCATTCTTGAGCAGGATCCGAAAGCACGCGTGGCCTGCGAAACGTACGTAAAAACCGGCATGGTGCTGGTCGGCGGTGAAATCACCACCAGCGCGTGGGTCGATATCGAAGAGATTACCCGCAACACGGTACGCGAAATCGGCTACGTCCATTCCGATATGGGCTTTGACGCCAACTCCTGCGCCGTACTGAGCGCTATCGGCAAACAGTCTCCGGACATCAACCAGGGCGTTGACCGCACCGATCCGCTTGAGCAGGGCGCGGGCGACCAGGGCCTGATGTTCGGCTACGCCACCAACGAAACCGACGTGCTGATGCCGGCACCGGTCACCTACGCGCACCGCCTGGTACAGCGTCAGGCGGAAGTGCGTAAAAACGGCACCCTGCCGTGGCTGCGCCCGGATGCGAAAAGCCAGGTCACGTTCCAGTACGATGGCGGCAAAATCGTGGGTATCGACGCCGTTGTGCTTTCCACCCAGCACGCGGAAGACATCGAGCAGAACGTTCTGCACGACGCGGTCATGGAAGAGATCATCAAGCCGGTTCTGCCTGCGGAATGGCTGAATGAATCCACCAAATATTTCATCAACCCGACGGGCCGTTTCGTTATCGGCGGGCCGATGGGCGACTGCGGTCTGACCGGTCGTAAGATCATCGTTGATACCTACGGCGGCATGGCGCGTCACGGTGGCGGCGCGTTCTCCGGTAAGGACCCGTCTAAAGTTGACCGTTCCGCAGCGTATGCGGCGCGTTATGTCGCGAAAAACATCGTGGCCGCAGGCCTGGCTGACCGTTGTGAAATCCAGGTTTCCTACGCCATCGGTGTCGCGGAGCCAACTTCCATCATGGTTGAAACGTTCGGCACCGAGAAGATCGCCACCGAGCAGCTCACCCTGCTGGTGCGTGAGTTCTTCGACCTGCGTCCATACGGCCTGATCCAGATGCTGGATCTGCTGCACCCGATCTACAAAGAGACCGCCGCTTACGGTCACTTTGGTCGCGAACACTTCCCGTGGGAAAAAACCGACAAAGCGCAACTGCTGCGCGACGCTGCCGGTCTGAAATAATCCCTGCGTGGTTCTCATAAAGGCCAGCCTTGTGCTGGCCTTTTGCTTTTTGGGTGGTGATAGCCCCTGCCCCTTCCTCTTTTCTGCCAGCAGCTATACTTTCTGCCATCGCGACGGACACGATCTCACTGAAACCGATTACATGAGCAGGAAAAGCGGCGTTTTTTCAGAATTGTCTATAGGCAAATGTCCTTTCTGCATTCTGTTACATCCCGCTTCGGTTTAGTCTGAATTCCTCTCCGCCGCTTCGTTTCTGGCTACACTAATTAACTGATTAAAAAAGGGATAAGCGCTTTACACAAGCTGACACTAGTGTAACCGATTACACGCACGTGACTGATATCACATATTTTTACGTTACGCTAACTTACCCTTTACCACGATAAAACCAATAACCCAACTGGAGGGCAGTATGCCTGACAATAAAAAACAGGGGCGTTCACACAAGGCCATGACGTTCTTCGTCTGCTTTCTGGCGGCCCTGGCAGGACTTCTTTTCGGCCTCGATATCGGCGTCATTGCGGGCGCACTGCCCTTTATCGCCAAAGATTTTAATATCACACCCCACGAGCAGGAGTGGGTGGTCAGCTCCATGATGTTTGGTGCCGCCGTCGGCGCGGTCGGCAGCGGCTGGCTCTCTTCGCGTCTCGGGCGTAAATACAGCCTGATGATTGGCTCCGTGCTGTTCGTTATCGGCTCCCTCTGCTCGGCGTTCGCGCCGAATGTGGAAGTGCTGATTATCTCCCGCGTGCTGCTGGGCCTCGCGGTCGGTATCGCCTCCTACACCGCGCCGCTGTACCTCTCTGAAATTGCGCCGGAGAAAATCCGCGGCAGTATGATTTCTATGTATCAGCTGATGATCACCATCGGGATTCTGGGCGCGTATCTCTCTGACACCGCGTTCAGCTACAGCGGCGCCTGGCGCTGGATGCTGGGTGTTATCACTATCCCGGCCATCCTGCTGCTGATTGGCGTTTTCTTCCTGCCGGACAGCCCGCGCTGGTTCGCCGCCAAACGCCGCTTCCACGACGCCGAGCGCGTCCTGCTGCGCCTGCGTGACTCCAGCGCCGAAGCCAAACGCGAGCTGGAAGAGATTCGCGAAAGCCTGAAGGTAAAACAGGGCGGCTGGGCGCTGTTTAAAGACAACAGCAACTTCCGCCGCGCGGTGTTCCTCGGCATTCTGTTGCAGGTGATGCAGCAGTTCACCGGGATGAACGTCATCATGTATTACGCGCCGAAAATCTTTGAGCTGGCGGGTTACTCCAACACCACAGAGCAGATGTGGGGCACCGTGATTGTCGGTCTGACCAACGTCCTGGCGACCTTTATCGCCATCGGTCTGGTTGACCGTTGGGGGCGTAAGCCGACGCTGATTCTGGGCTTTATCGTTATGGCCGCCGGTATGGGCATTCTCGGCACCATGCTGCACATGGGCATCGACAGCCCGGCTGGCCAGTACTTCGCCGTCGCGATGCTGCTGATGTTTATCATCGGTTTCGCCATGAGCGCCGGTCCGCTGATTTGGGTGCTGTGCTCTGAAATTCAGCCGCTGAAAGGCCGCGATTTCGGCATCACGCTCTCCACCACGACCAACTGGATTGCGAACATGATTGTCGGTGCGACCTTCCTCACCATGCTCAACACGCTGGGCAACGCGCCGACCTTCTGGGTCTACGCCGGTCTCAACCTGTTCTTCATCGTGCTGACCGTACTGCTGGTACCGGAAACCAAGCACGTGTCGCTGGAGCATATCGAGCGTAACCTGATGCAGGGCCGTAAACTGCGCGACATCGGTTCGAACGACTAAGCCTGACCTTGCCGCCCGTTCATGCGGGCGGCATGCGCAAGGGGCTGCCGCCTCTTGCGCCCATCCCCTCCTCAGTTCTATCCTCTCGCTATGAAAACCCCACGTCTTCCCATCGCCATTCAACAGGCCGTAATGCGCAGCCTGCGCGACGCGCTCGCACGCGCTAACCTCAAACTTGGCCGCAACTACCCGGAGCCAAAACTGGTCTATCAGCAGCGCGGCACAGCGGCGGGCACCGCCTGGCTCGAAAGCTATGAAATTCGCTTAAATCCGGTACTGCTGATGGAAAACCAGCAGGCGTTTATTGATGAAGTGGTGCCGCACGAGCTGGCGCACCTGCTGGTCTGGAAGCATTTTGGCCGCGTGCCGCCGCATGGAAAAGAGTGGAAATGGATGATGGAAAGCGTGCTTGGCGTTCCGGCGCGCCGTACGCATCAGTTTGAGCTCGATTCGGTGCGAGCCAATACCTTCCCCTACCGCTGTCGCTGCCAGCAGCATCAGCTCACCGTGCGCCGTCATAACCGCGTCGTGCGCGGCGAAACCCAGTACCGCTGCGTGCGCTGCGGCGATACGCTGGTTGCAGAAAACTGACGCCTTCAGGAAATTTCTGGCAATAACCGATTGCTTCCGGCGCCCGCCTTCGTTACGTTGCGAACACCTTCGGACAAGGAGCTGGAAGATGTCTCGCAAAATTACACTGGCGGCGGCGCTGTGCGTCGCCTTTGCCGCACCCGCCGCGCTGGCGTCCGGTATTCATAGTTTCAGCCAGGCCAAAGCCGCTGGCGTGAAAATCAACGCCGACGCGCCTGGCGATTTCTACTGTGGATGCCCGATTACCTGGCAGGGCAAAAAAGGGATCCCCGATCTCAAGGCCTGCGGCTATCAGGTGCGGAAAAACGAAAACCGCGCCTCGCGCATCGAATGGGAGCACGTGGTGCCCGCGTGGCAGTTCGGCCACCAGCGCCAGTGCTGGCAGGATGGCGGACGGAAAAACTGCGATAAAGACCCGGTCTATCGCGAAATGGAAACCGATCTTCATAACCTGCAACCCGCCGTTGGCGAGGTGAACGGCGATCGCGGCAATTTCCTTTACAGCCAGTGGCGCGGCGGTGAAGGCCAGTACGGCCAGTGCGAAATGAAAGTCGACTTTAAAAATAAACAGGCCGAGCCGCCTGCCCGCGCCCGCGGCGCTATCGCGCGTACCTATTTCTATATGCGCGATAAATATCAGCTCAACCTGTCGCGCGCCCAGACGCAGCTTTTCGAGGCCTGGAACAAGCTCTACCCGGTGACGCCGTGGGAGTGTACCCGCGACGAACGCATCGCGAAGGTGCAGGGCAACCATAACCCCTACGTACAGCAGGCTTGCCAGGGGCAAAACCGCTAACCTACACTACCGGGCAATTGTTAACGCAGGGCTTGCCGCGCGATGCCGCAAGCCCGTTTACCGGAAAATGCCCATGCGAATTCCCCGCATCTATCACCCCGAGCCGCTGGTCGTCGGGCGTGAAATCGCTCTTGATGAAGACGCCGCGAACCACGTTGGCCGCGTGCTGCGCATGAGCGCAGGCCAGGCGCTGCAACTGTTCGACGGCAGCAACCACGTCTTTGCCGCTGAAATCACGCAGGCGAGCAAAAAAAGCGTGCTGGTGAATGTGGTAAGCCGTGAAGAGGCGAACCGCGAATCGCCGCTCTTTTTACATCTCGGCCAGGTGATGTCGCGCGGCGAGAAAATGGAATTCACCATCCAGAAATCGATTGAGCTTGGCGTCAGTGTCATCACCCCGCTCTTCTCCGAGCGCTGCGGCGTTAAGCTTGATGAAGAGCGTCTTAATAAGAAGCTGCAGCAGTGGCAGAAAATCGCGATTGCCGCCTGCGAGCAGTGCGGTCGCAACGTGGTGCCGGAAATCCGCCCGGCGATGGATCTCGAAGCCTGGTGCGCCGAGCCGGACAGCGGCCTTAAGCTCAATCTTCACCCGCGCGCCGCCCACAGCATCAACACGCTGCCGCAGCCCGTTGAGCGCGTGCGTCTGCTAATTGGCCCGGAAGGCGGCCTTTCCGCTGACGAAATTGCCATGACCGCACGTTACCAGTTTACTGATATCCTGTTAGGACCACGCGTTTTGCGCACAGAGACCACTGCGCTCACCGCCATCACCGCACTGCAGGTGCGCTTTGGCGATCTGGGCTAAAGGAGAAAAATAATGATCAAGCTCGGCATCGTGATGGACCCCATCGCAAACATCAACATCAAGAAAGATTCCAGCTTCGCTATGCTGCTGGAAGCCCAGCGCCGCGGCTATGAACTCCACTATATGGAGATGGCGGATCTGTACCTCGATAACGGCGAAGGCCGCGCCCGCACGCGTCTGGTGAGCGTCGAGCAAAACTACGACAAATGGTACGAGTTCGGCACCGAGCAGGATATTGCGCTGGCCGATCTCGACGTGGTGCTGATGCGAAAAGATCCGCCGTTCGACACCGAATTTATCTACGCCACTTACATTCTTGAGCGCGCCGAAGAGAAAGGCACGCTTATCGTCAACAAGCCCCAGAGCCTGCGCGACTGCAACGAAAAACTCTTCACCGCGTGGTTTGCCGACCTCACTCCGCATACGCTGGTGACGCGCAACAAAGCGCAGCTGAAAGCCTTCTGGGAAAAGCATGGCGATATCATTTTAAAACCGCTGGACGGCATGGGCGGCGCGTCGATTTTCCGCGTTAAAGAAGGCGATCCGAACCTTTCCGTTATTGCGGAAACCCTGACGGTGCTCGGCAGCCGCTACTGCATGGCGCAGAACTACCTGCCGGCGATTAAAGACGGCGACAAGCGCGTGCTGGTTGTCGACGGCGAGCCGGTGCCGTACTGCCTCGCGCGCATTCCCCAGGGCGGCGAAACCCGCGGCAATCTGGCGGCGGGTGGCCGTGGCGAACCGCGTCCGCTGACGGACAGCGACTGGGAAATCGCCCGTCGCGTCGGACCGACGCTGAAAGCGAAAGGTCTGATTTTTGTCGGCCTCGATATCATCGGCGACAAGCTAACGGAAATTAACGTCACCAGCCCTACCTGCGTGCGTGAAATCGAAGCGCAGTACCCGGTTTCCATTACCGGCATGCTGATGGACGCTATCGAAAAACGCCTCGCTAAGTAAGCCTTTCGGGCGGGAACTCTCCCGCCCGTTACCCCACCGGGGGTGACAGCTCGCGACTTTCCCCGCATACTGAATCTGCCGATTTTCCAACCAGGACTACAGAACTTTTGACGATGAATTTACAGCATCATTTCCTCATTGCCATGCCGGCCCTTCAGGACCCGCTGTTCCGCCGTTCCGTGGTGTATATCTGCGAATACAATAATGAAGGCGCGATGGGCCTTATCATTAACAAACCTCTGGAAAATCTGCAGGTTGAAGGTGTTCTTCAGAAACTGAAAATCACGCCGGAGCCGCGCGACCCGGCAATTCGCCTCGATAAGCCCGTGTTTCTTGGCGGCCCGCTGGCCGAAGATCGCGGTTTTATTCTGCACACGCCGCCGGATGCGTTCTCCTCCAGCATCCGTATTTCCGATAACACCGTGATCACGACATCGCGCGACGTGCTCGAAACGCTCGGCACGGCCGAACAGCCCGATGACGTACTGGTGGCGCTCGGCTATTCCTCCTGGGAGAAAGGCCAGCTTGAAGAAGAGATCCTGGAAAACGCCTGGCTTACGGCACCGGCGGATCTGAACATTCTCTTTCGCACGCCTATCGCCGACCGCTGGCGCGAGGCCGCGAAGCTTATCGGTATCGACATCCATACCATGCCTGGCGAAGCGGGGCATGCGTAATGAGCGGTACCCTGCTGGCCTTCGATTTTGGCACGAAAAGTATCGGCGTGGCGATTGGGCAGCGCGTCACCGCCACGGCTCGCCCGCTGACTGCCATCAAAGCGCAAAACGGCAATCCGGACTGGACGCTCATCGAAAAGCTCCTGAAAGAGTGGCAGCCGGACGACGTGATTGTTGGCCTTCCGCTGAATATGGACGGCACCGAACAGCCGCTGACGGCGCGCGCGCGCACGTTCGCCAACCGGCTGCATGGCCGATTCGGCATTAAAGTGACGCTGCACGATGAACGCTTAAGCACCGTGGAAGCCCGCGCCGGGATCTTCGAGCGCGGCGGTTTCCGCGCGCTGAACAAAGGCAGCGTGGATTCCGCCTCGGCGGTCGTCATCCTGGAAAGCTACTTCGAGCAACACGGCTAACGCAAATTACGCAGCGCTGCCAGGCGCTGCGTTCGTGTTTCTCTTATCCGCCCGAATTCCTTTATTTCCACTCATGAATCCGCCCCGGATCACACTTCTCTGGTGTGGCCTTTGCCCGGCTCGCCGATTGTTTCTATAAAAGAAACATAGCCAGTTTACGTCAGACTGGTTTCATCAGCCGCGCGGCAAGCGCATCAAGCTGCTCAAGACGCGAGTGGATTTCAGGATTGCTGATGTTCCACATGCCAGCCAGCGCTACCGCGGCGTTATAAATGCCAAGCGGTTTCGCCATTGAGACTTCACCGTCGTCGTGGCGCCAGACCACCAGGCCCTTTTCACGCTGCTGCGCCACGTGAGGCGCGAGCTGTTCCCACTGCTCAGGCGTGAAGCGCGCTTCCAGCGCCTCGTCGCTCTCCGCCGCCAGCAGCGACATGCCGATGACCGACTGCCAGGCAGGCAGCATGCGAAAACCGGCCAGCGCCTGGCTCATCTGAGTGCCGGGTGTGGAGTGATAGATGTAGATGATTTGATCTTCCCAGAGCACGCCCAGCGCCACCACCACATCTTTAGGGGCGTAGCGCTCAAGCAGTGGCAGGGCATGGGAGAAAAGCGCAGAACCACGAATCGACTGTGCCGCCAGGGCGTGAATGCCAGGGCCGGGCAGATAACGGCGCTGCTCATCCTGCATGGTGAGGCCAATAGAGGCCATTGTCATCAGCAGGCGGTTGACGCGTGTGGTGTTGATGCCCATCAGCCGGGCAAGCTCCCGACACCCGATGGCCCGATCGCTGGAGACCAGGTATTGCAGGCAGCGGATCCCATCGATCAGGCTCTGGTTGGGTTGTGAAGACATAGCGAAGTCCCGTTGCATGACAATGTCATGAGTGTAATGCCAGTTAAGAAGGATACAAGTTTATGAACGTCTTTCCCCGCAGCGCCGACCGGATCTTTCCTGAAGAACAACTCCATGCCGATCTGCTGGTGGCAGGCGGCGGCCTTGCCGGTTTGTGCGCCGCGCTGGCGGCCGCCCGCGACGGATTGCAGGTAATTCTGGTCCAGGACAGGCCGGTACTGGGCGGCAACGCCTCCAGTGAAGTGCGGCTGTGGGCCAACGGCGCAACCTCGCACATGGGCAACAACAATCGCTGGGCGCGCGAGGGCGGCATTATGGGCGAAATCCTCGAAGAAAACCTCTGGCGCAACAAAGAGGGTAATCCGGTGATGTTCGATCTGGTGCTGCTGGATCTCGCCCGCTCGCAGCCGGGACTGACGCTGTTGCTGAACACCGCGCTTTTTGACGTCGTCAATAATGGCCAGCGGATTACACGTGTCCGTGGCTTTAACGCCATTAACGAAACTTTTTATAGCATTACCGCTGCCCAGTTTTGCGACGCCACCGGCGATGGCGTGCTGGGCTATCTTGCGGGTGCCGAGTTTCGCGTCGGCGCGGAAGAGGCGGACGAACTTGGCGAAAAAATGGCACCGGGCGATAGCTTCGGTCACAAGCTCGGGCATTCGATTTACTTCTACACCAAACAGACCAGCGGCCCGGTGCGCTTTGTTCCGCCGTCGTTTGCGCTGAAAGAGATAACCGATATTCCGCGCTATCAGCGGCTTACTTCCACGCTCAACGGCTGCGATCTCTGGTGGCTCGAATGGGGCGGCCGTCTGGATACCGTTCATCAGAGCGAAGAGATCAAATGGGAGCTGTGGAAAATAGTCTGGGGTGTGTGGGATCACATTAAAAACTCCGGCCGGTTCCCGGATGCGGAAAATCTTACGATCGAATGGGTCGGCACCATTCCCGGCAAGCGCGAAAGCCGCCGGTTTATGGGCGATCACCTGCTCTGCCAGCAGGATATTATCGAGCAGCGCGACCATTACGACGCTGTCGCCTACGGCGGCTGGTCTATCGATTTGCACCCGGCGGACGGCGTCTACAGCACGCATGACGGCTGCCGCCAGTTTCACAGCAAAGGCACATACACCATTCCCTGGCGCAGCCTCTACAGCCGCTCGCTGGATAATCTGTTTCTGACCGGGCGGCTTATCTCCGCCTCGCATGTGGCTTTCGGCAGCGCTCGCGTAATGTGTACCTGCGGGCTGCTGGGCGAAGTGGTAGGCCGGGCGGCCGCGCTCTGCCATCAGCAGGGCATCTCGCCGCGCCAGCTGGCGGCGCGCGAGCGCATCACTGCGTTGCAACAGCACCTGCAGGCGACCGGCTGTTATATTCCCCGCCAGCGGCTGGACGACCCGGCGCGCGGCGCGCGGCTTCGCGTCAGCAGTGAATATCAGCTCACTGAACTCACGCCGAACGGCGAATGGGCAACGCTTTCGGCGCGCACGGCGCTGCTGCTGCCCCTGCGTGCCGGACAGTCGCTGCCGACCCTGCACTTTACGTTGCGCGCAGAGGCACCACAGCGCCTGCGCGTTCAGTTGCTCACCAGCCATAAACCGGGCAACTATACGCCGGAGCGCTGGCTGGATGAGTGCGAGCTGGAGGTTCACGATGCCGCACCCTACCGGGTGGCGCTGCGCCATACCGCCGAGCAGGACTGTTACGTGTTTATTGTTTTCGAGCGATGCGATGCCATTGAAATGGCGCTCAGCGCACAACACTTGCCTGGCATCATGATGGTATTTAACAGCCTTAACGCGCGCGTCGCCAAACGCTCGCGCCAGGTGGCCGATGGCGATTACGGCGTGGACGAATTTGACTTCTGGCTGCCGCGCCGCCGCCCGCACCAGATTATGCCCGCGCTGCGCCTCGACGCGCCGCTGCGCTGTTATCCGCCGGAAAACCTGCTGAATGGCCGCCTGCGGCCCGAACAGCAAACCAACGCCTGGGCACCCGCCGCGGACGATCCGCAACCTGTCGTCGAATGGTACTGGGCGCAGCCGCAAACGTTCGACACCCTGACGCTGATTTTCGATAACGATTTCGATAATGCGATGGAAACCGTCCAGATGGGCCATGACTGCGCCGTGACGCCCCACTGCGTCACGCATTACCGCCTGTGGGCCGATGAGACGCTGCTGGCGGACGTGACGGATAACCATCACGCCGTCTGCGAATACCGCGTCGATGCGCCACGCACCGTGAGCGTCATACGCCTTGAAATCCTCAGCACCGCAGGCGCGCTGCCCGCCCTTTACGCGCTCCACGTGCGTTAGCCCCAGTGCCCGGCGCTGGCGTCTTTTTGCAGCGCCAGCCTGCCTTCGTTCAGGCGCATCGCCACGCTTTGCGCGAAGGTTTGCATCCCCTGCTGCTGGCCGGTTTCCATCAGGCCCGGCAACTGGTGCGTTTTCCCTTCGCGGATGAGATTTGCCACGGCGGGCGTATTGATAAGCAGCTCATGCAGCGCCGTTCTGCCGCCCTGCGCATCCGCCACGAGCTTTTGTGCCAACACTGCCTTCAGGCTGCCCGCCAGTTGGCTGCGCACTTTGTTCTGCTCATCGGCGGGAAAGACATCCACCAGCCGCTCGACGGCCTGCGCTGCGCCGCGGGTGTGCAGCGTCGCCAGTACCAGATGGCCGGTTTCCGCCGCCGTGAGCGCGAGCCGGATCGTTTCGCTGTCGCGGAGTTCCCCCAGCAGGATGACATCGGGATCCTCACGCAGTGCGCCGCGCAAACCATCGCTGAAGCTCTGGCAGTGCGTGCCGATTTCACGCTGCTGGATAAGACAGCGCGCCGGCTGATGACAAAATTCGACCGGATCTTCAAGCGTCAGAATATGACCATCGAGCGTTTCGTTCAGATGGCCGACCATCGCCGCAAGCGTCGTCGATTTACCACTCCCGGTAGCGCCCGTGACCAGCAGCAGGCCATCCGGCATCGTCAATAACCCCGGCACGGCGGCGGGCACGCCGAGCGCCTCAAGCTTTGGGCAGCCGCGCGGCAGCAGACGCAATACCAGCGAAATGCCCTGCATCTGGCAAAACGCGTTGCCGCGCAGCCGCACGCCGCCCGCCAGACTGACCGCGAAATCGGTCTGCCCGCGCTCGGCAAGCTCGCGCTGATGGGCGTCGTCAAGCCAGCGCGCCAGCAGGTTTTCCGGCTTCGGGACAGGCTCCTGCAACGTCTCCAGCCGCCCCTGTCTGCGCCAGCGCGCCGGCAGTTCGCTACACAGGTGTAGATCCGAAACGTTATGCTTTACACTAAGCGCCACTAATTCATCCATTTCCATACAGCTTCCCTGATCATGAGTGAGACAGAACGCAACTTAACGCAGGTCCGGCAAAAGATCTCAGCGGCTGCACAACGCTGCGGCCGGGCTCCAGAAGAAGTTACGCTGCTTGCAGTGAGTAAAACAAAACCTGCGAGCGCGATAGCAGAAGCGATTGCCGCCGGGCAGCGTGAATTTGGTGAAAATTATGTGCAGGAGGGCGTGGAAAAGATCCTTCACTTCCGCGACGCGGGCGTTGACGGGCTGACCTGGCACTTTATCGGTCCGTTGCAGTCCAACAAAAGCCGTCTGGTGGCGGAGCATTTCGACTGGTGCCATACGGTCGACCGACTGCGCATCGCCACTCGCCTGAATGAACAGCGCCCGGATGAAATGACGCCGCTTAACGTGCTGATTCAGGTTAATATCAGCGACGAACAGAGCAAATCCGGCATTGCCTTAAGCGAGCTGGACGCGCTGGCAGAGCAGATTGCGGCGCTGCCGCGTCTGCGGCTGCGCGGGCTGATGGCTATTCCGGCACCGGAAAAAGAGTATGCGCGCCAGTTTGCCGTCGCCTGTGAAATGGCGGCGGCCTTCACGGCCCTTAAAGCGCGCTACCCGACGGTAGACACGCTTTCGCTCGGCATGAGCGATGATATGGAAGCCGCCATCGCCGCTGGCAGCACGATGGTGCGCATTGGTACCGCGATTTTCGGCGCGCGCGATTACGCCCGCGCCACCCAACAATAACTTCTGAGGAACGCCATGCTGACGTTGACTTTCCTGGTCAAAACGCTGATCGACCTGTATGTGATGGTGCTGCTGTTGCGCATCTGGATGCAGTGGTCGCGCTGCGATTTTTACAACCCGCTCGCCCAGACGGTAGTGAAATTTACCCAGCCGGTGATAGGCCCGCTGCGCCGTATTATTCCGTCGATAGGGCCTATCGACACCTCATCGCTGCTGGTGGCGTTTATTCTCTCAACGCTGAAATTCCCGCTGCTGTTATTGATTCAGTCAGGCGCGCTGTCGCTCGATCCGTTTAACCTGGTGGTGGGCCTGCTGTCGCTGCTGAAATCCGCAGGCCAGTTAGTCTTCTGGGTGATTATTATCCGCTCGCTGATGAGCTGGGTAAGCCAGGGCCGCAGCCCGATTGAGTTTGTGCTGATTCAGCTGACTGAACCGCTGATGGCGCCGATCCGCCGCATTCTCCCGGCCATGGGCGGCATCGATTTTTCCGCCATGGGCGTGATTATCGTGCTCTATCTGCTGAATTACCTCGCCATGGATCTCTTCCCGGGGCTGTGGTATTTGCTGTGAGTGCCGTCAGTAAAACCGTCGACGGGCTGGTGTTACGGCTCTATATCCAGCCGAAAGCCAGCCGCGACAGCATTATCGGTTTACATGGCGACGAACTGAAAGTCGCCATTACCGCCCCGCCGGTTGACGGCCAGGCCAACGCCCATCTGGTGAAATATCTCGCGAAACAGTTTCGCGTGGCTAAAAGCCAGGTGGTGATTGAAAAAGGCGAACTGGGCCGTCATAAACAAGTCAAAATTATCGAACCCCAACAGATCCCAACGGAAGTTGCGGCTGTCACCGATTAATACAGGATTACGCTATGCAGAAAGTTGTCCTCGCGACCGGCAACGCCGGTAAAGTGCGCGAACTCGCCTCATTGCTGCAGGAGTTTGGGCTGGATATCGTGGCGCAGACCGAGCTTGGCGTCGACTCCGCCGAAGAAACCGGCCTGACATTTATCGAAAACGCGATCCTGAAGGCGCGTCACGCGGCTCAGGTGACCGGCTTTGCGGCTATCGCTGACGATTCAGGTCTCGCGGTTGATGCGCTGGGCGGCGCGCCGGGTATTTACTCCGCGCGCTACGCAGGCAGCGACGCCACCGATCAGGAAAACCTGGAAAAGCTGCTTGAGGCGTTAAAAGACGTGCCGGACGAGCAGCGTCAGGCGCAGTTCCACTGCGTGCTGGTCTATATGCGTCATGCCGACGATCCGACACCGCTGGTCTTTCACGGCGCCTGGCCTGGCGTGATTACCCGCGCGCCCGCGGGCCAGGGCGGCTTTGGCTACGACCCGATTTTCTTTGTTCCTTCTCTTGGCAAAACCGCCGCCGAACTGACGCGTGAAGAGAAAAGCGCGGTTTCCCACCGCGGGCAGGCGCTGAAATTATTACTGGAAGCAATGCGTAATGGCTGATTTGCCACCCTTAAGTCTGTATATCCATATCCCCTGGTGCGTGCAGAAGTGCCCTTACTGTGACTTCAACTCCCACGCACTGAAGGGCGAAGTGCCGCATGACGATTATGTCCAGCATCTGTTAGGCGATCTGGATAACGACGCGCCGTGGGCGCAGGGCCGCGAGGTGAAGACGATTTTCATCGGCGGCGGCACGCCGAGCCTGCTTTCCGGCCCTGCGATGCAGACGTTGCTGGACGGCGTGCGGGCGCGGCTTACGCTCGCGCCGGATGCCGAGATTACGATGGAAGCCAACCCCGGCACCGTGGAAGCTGACCGCTTTGTGGAGTATCAGCGCGCGGGCGTGAACCGCATTTCCATCGGCGTGCAGAGCTTCAGCGAGCCGAAACTCGCGCGTCTTGGCCGTATTCACGGGCCGGAAGAGGCGAAGCGCGCCGCACGTCTTGCGAGCGGTCTTGGGCTTCGCAGCTTTAACCTCGATTTGATGCACGGCCTGCCGGATCAGTCGCTCGAAGAGGCGCTCGATGATTTGCGAGAGGCGATTGCGCTGAACCCGCCGCATCTGTCGTGGTATCAGTTGACCATTGAGCCGAATACGCTGTTTGGCTCGCGCCCGCCGGTGCTGCCTGACGACGACGCGCTGTGGGATATTTTCGAGCAGGGGCATCAGTTGCTGACCGCCGCCGGATATGAGCAGTACGAAACCTCGGCCTACGCGAAACCGGGCTATCAGTGCCAGCACAACCTGAATTACTGGCGCTTCGGGGATTATCTGGGTATCGGCTGCGGCGCGCACGGTAAGGTGACGCTCGCCGACGGGCGTATTTTGCGTACCGCGAAAACCCGCCATCCGCGCGGCTATATGACCGGTAATTACCTGGATAAGCAGCATGAGGTCGAAGCGAAGGATAAGCCGTTCGAGTTTTTCATGAACCGTTTTCGCCTGCTGGAGCCGGCGCCGCGCGCCGAGTTTGTCCGTTATACGGGGCTTAGCGAAGTGGCGATTCGCCCGCAGATTGACGAGGCGATTGCGCTGAATTATCTGGTGGAGACGTCGGAGAGCTGGCAGATAACCGAGCACGGTAAGCTGTTTCTTAATTCGCTGCTGGAGTTGTTTCTGGCGGAGTAGCGGGTCTGGCGCTGCGGCATATGGCGGGTGCGCTGCGCTTACCCGCCCTACTCTCCTGTTTCGCGCCGCTAATGGCGGGTGCGCTGCGCTTACCCGCCCTGATTCTCCTGTTTCACGCTGCTAACGGCGGGTGCGCTGCGCTTACCCGCCCTACCTCTCCTGTTTCACGCCGCTAATGGCGGGTGCGCGGCGCTTACCCGCCCTGATTCTCCTGTTTCGCGCTGCTAACGGCGGGTGCGCCCGACCTACGAGCCTGGAAGGGTGTTGTAGGGTGGATAAGCGCAGCGCATCCACCGTTTACCATCCACTGCCGTCATGCCTCCGGACACTAAAAAGCCGCTTCTCAGCGGCTTTTTTCATATTCATCGAACGGCTTACGGGGCCGGGTTTACGACCATCTGCCCCACTGAGCCGCGGTCGGCCATCTCCAGCGTCTGGCTCGAATAGAGGAACGGGAAATGCTCCCACGACGGCTGGCTGAAATACACCAACAGCTCCACCTGGCCATCCACCCACACCGTATCCTTCCAGCCGCGATCTTCCGGGAACGGTGCCGCGCCATTTACGCTGCGAATCAGAAAACTCACGCCTTCCATATGGAACGCCTGCGGCATATCGGAACGTACCGTCCAGCGCTCCCACGCCCCCTGCTGGGTCTGCACGTCGGTACGCTTCATATCCCACAGCTGGCCGTTAATACCCGGATCGTCACTCAGCGTGATATCGCGGCTACGCACCGGCGCGCCGTTGATAATTTCATCCGGCAGCAGGCGCATCGGCAGCGTATCCGTCACCAGCGGCAGCAGGCCGGTGGGCCGCAGCGTCAGCACCAGCGTGGAGATAAGAATGCTGGACGGCTCAAAAATGCCGCGAATGCGGTCCATAATCGACGCCGCTTCACCGCAGGTAATGGAAACCTCGTCGCCGTTGGTCATATCGATGAGTACTTCACGGCGCTCGCCGGGTGCCAGCGCCAGCTGTTTCACCGCCACCGGCGCGGGCAGAAACCCCTGATCGCCTGCGATCACGTGCAGCGGGCGGCCATCACTCATCTGTAACTGATAGCGACGCGCGTTAGAAGCGTTCAGCAAGCGCAGGCGCACCCAGCCGCGCGACACCTCCACATACGGGCTTTGCGCGCCGTTCACCAGCAGCGTGTCGCCGACAAAGCCGCCGCTGCCCGGCTCGCTGTATTCTGGCGTGCCAAAGTTGTCGAGGCGTTTGTCCTGAATAATGACCGGGAAATCATCCACGCCGTAGTGGTTCGGCACCGGCAGCGCTTTGCTCACGGCGTCTTCCACCAGCCACATGCCCGCAAGGCCGTTATAGACCTGCTGACCGGTGCGGTTGGGCGTATTGGCGTGATACCAGAGCGTTGCGGCCGCCTGGCGTACCGGCAGCACGGGTGCCCAGTCGGCACCGGGTGACATCATGCGCGGCGCGCCGCCCATCAGCGGCCCTGGCACCTGTAGTCCGCTCACCGTCATGGCAACATTTTCCTGCAGGCGGTTGCTGTAGATAAGCTTAACGTCGTCGCCGCTCCAGACGCGAATAGTCGGCCCCATATAGCGGCCGTTGAAGCCCCAGACCTGCGCGCGGGTGCCTGGCACGAAAGACCAGTGCGCGCGGGAGAGCGTCAGAAACAGCGGCTGGCCGCGGCGTGATTCCAGCAGCGGCGGCACCGGCAGCGCCTGCTGCTGACCTGCGGCATGTGCCCTCAGCGGCACCGCGCCCGCGCAGAGCGCCGCGCCCGATGCCTGAATAAACTGACGCCGACTGAGTGACATAATTGCTCCATGAAAACGGGTAATGAATGACGGTCTGCCCGTCAGTTTCAGATCTTGCCAGCGGCTTCGCGCTCGGCCACTTCGTTATCCAGCTGGGCGATTTTCTCTTCCATCAGCTGGCGACAGTGGGCGGCAAGTTCCCGTACCTGTTCTTTGCCCCAACCCTGGGTGTCGACAGGCGGTAACATTTCGACGATGACCAGACCGTTGTTCCAACGGTTGAGCTTGATTTTACCATGGGTATTGGAAACGCAGACCGGAATAATCGGCACGCCTGCGGCAATGGCGGCATGAAACGCGCCAGTTTTAAACGGCATCAGGCCGCGCCCGCGGCTGCGGGTGCCTTCCGGGAACATCCAGATGGAAATATCGCGCTTGCGGAACTGGTTCACCACTTCGGCGATAGTGCCGTGCGCCTTGCTGCGGTTGTTACGGTCGATTAACAGGTTGCCGGTCAGCCAGTAGAGCTGGCCGAAGAAAGGGATCCAGACCAGGCTTTTTTTGCCGACGGTCACGGTCGGCGGCTGAACGATATTCGACGCCGTCACCATGTCGTAGTTGTTCTGGTGGTTGGCGATGTAAATCGCGTTGCCGTAGTTTTCAGCGCCCTGCGGTTTGCGCAGTTCCACCTTCAGACCGAACACCCTGGAAAGGCGTCCGAACATATGGCCGAAGGTCGCCACGTGGCGCGGATTGCGCGGGCTGAACAGACACCAGATGCTACCCAGAATACAGACCACAATGCTGTAGAGAACCACAATAATTATTCGAACGATCGATAACATAACTACCTCTGAAGCCGCAGCCGCGGACCAGTATAACGGCTTTAACGGAAAACACACCGCTCACGGTCAGGCATCCCTGGCGGCTCATGATGTTGAGCAGACTCAAACACTTATTTTTATGCGTCACGCGCTAACAAACAATGGCGTGGGCGGGAAAATTACGCAAGCGAGGCCGCCGCGCTTCCTGCCAGTAATCACAGAAAGCGTGGCGGCGATGCGTTTGCCACTATTTCGGGGGGTTACGCCTCGCTGTCGTCAGCTTTCGGGCGCGACGGCGAATCCACTTCGACGCTGTCGATGCGTTGCAGGCCGCGCATCAGCGTGCCGCGACGACCGCGTTCGCCATGCACTTTTTGCAGCTCTTCCGGGCGCAGCTTGATTTTGCGCTTGCCGACATGCAGCGTCACGGTGCTCTGCGGCGGCAGGATGGTGAGATACGCCAGCTTATCGTCGCCCTTCGCCGCATCGGCGGAAGGAATGGAGATAATTTTGTTGCCCTTGCCTTTGGAAAGCTGCGGCAGATCCGCCACCGGGAACATCAGCATACGTCCTGCCGCCGTGATGGCGAGCAGCATGTCGTCGTCATGTTCAATTTCCAGCGGCTTCAGCACATGCGCGTTTTCCGGCAGCGTAATCAGCGCCTTACCGGCGCGGTTGCGCGCAATCAGGTCGTTGAAGGTGCAGACAAAACCGTAACCCGCGTCAGACGCCATCAGGAGTTTTTGCTCCTCGCCGGTCATCAGCATATGTTCCACCACCGCGCCCGGCGGCAGCGTCAGTTTGCCGGTAATCGGCTCGCCCTGACCGCGCGCCGACGGCAGCGATACCGGATCCAGCGCGTAACTGCGGCCCGTGGAGTCGATAAACACCACCGGCTGGTTGCTCTTGCCCTTGACTGACGAGAGCCAGCCGTCGCCCGCTTTGTAGCTCAGGGCTTTGGCGTCGATGTCGTGGCCTTTGGCGCTGCGCACCCAGCCCATTTGGGAAAGCACGATAGTCACCGGCTCAGACGGCAGCATGTCGTGCTCGCTCATCGCTTTCGCTTCTTCGCGCTCATGCAGCGGCGAACGGCGATCGTCGCCGTACGCGTCGGCATCCGCCTGGATCTCTTTTTTCAGCAGGGTATTCATTTTGCGCTCGGAGGCGAGAATGCCCTGGATCTGATCGCGCTCTTTCTCCAGATCGCTCTGCTCACCGCGGATCTTCATCTCTTCCAGTTTGGCGAGATGGCGCAGTTTCAGCTCGAGGATCGCTTCCGCCTGCGTCTCGCTGATGCCGAAACGGCTCATCAGCACCGGCTTCGGCTCATCTTCGCTGCGGATAATCTCAATCACTTCGTCGATATTGAGAAACGCCACCAGCAAACCTTCAAGGATATGCAGGCGCTTGAGCACTTTCTCCAGACGGTAGTTCAGACGACGGCGCACCGTATCGCGGCGGAACGCCAGCCATTCGGTGAGGATCTCCAGCAGGTTTTTCACCGCCGGACGGCCATCGAGACCAATCATATTGAGGTTGATGCGGTAGCTTTTTTCCAGATCGGTGGTGGCGAACAGGTGATTCATCACCTGATCCATATCCACGCGGTTGGAGCGCGGCACGATAACCAGACGCGTCGGGTTTTCGTGATCCGATTCATCACGCAAATCGTCGACCATCGGCAGCTTTTTGGCGCGCATCTGGCTTGCGATCTGCTCCAGCACACGGGCACCGGAGACCTGATGCGGCAGCGCGGAGATCACCACCGCGCCGTCTTCTTTCTTCCACACCGCGCGCATACGCACCGAGCCGCGGCCGCTTTGATAGATTTTGCGGATTTCAGCGCGGGAAGTGATGATTTCCGCTTCGGTCGGGTAATCCGGCCCCTGCACGATATCCAGCAGCTCATCGAGCGTGGTTTTCGGGCTGTCGATAAGGCTCACCGCCGCTTTGGCGACTTCGCGCAGGTTGTGTGGCGGAATATCCGTCGCCATGCCCACCGCGATGCCCGTGGTGCCGTTCAGCAGAATGTTCGGCAGACGCGCCGGCAGCATTTTCGGCTCGTTCAGCGTCCCGTCGAAGTTCGGCACATAATCCACGGTGCCCTGGCCCAGCTCGCCCAGCAGCACTTCGGCGTATTTAGACAGGCGCGATTCGGTATAACGCATCGCGGCGAAAGATTTCGGATCGTCCGGCGCGCCCCAGTTCCCCTGCCCGTCCACCAGCGGGTAGCGGTACGAGAACGGCTGCGCCATCAGCACCATCGCTTCATAGCAGGCGCTGTCGCCGTGCGGGTGATATTTACCCAGCACGTCGCCCACGGTACGGGCGGATTTTTTGAATTTGGCGCTGGCATTCAACCCCAGTTCCGACATGGCATAGACGATGCGGCGCTGAACAGGCTTAAGCCCGTCACCGATAAACGGCAGCGCGCGGTCCATGATGACGTACATGGAATAGTTGAGATAGGCGTTTTCAGTGAATTCATGCAGCGCCAGGCGCTCTGCACCATCATGAGTCAAATCACTCATTACTCGTTATTCCTCAGACAAGCCAGCCGTACACGGGGGAAACGGCAATATTGCCGCGATAGTACCTTATCTGCGACGCTGAGTCACAGCAGGGTTCATTATTGCTCATTTTGCAAAAGTCTTTGCGCGTTTTGCCAATATTACCGCCTCGCCCAATAAGGTAAAATTAATGACAAACGCGATAATTAGAGGATAAATAATGAGCAACGTACTTATCATTAACGGCGCGAAACAGTTCGCGCATTCCAGTGGCCAGCTTAACGACACCCTGACTGAGGTCGCGGAGAGCTACCTGCGCGACGTTGGGCATGATGTTAAGGTCACCCGCGCAGACAGCGAGTATGACGTCAAAGAAGAGGTGCAGAATTACCTCTGGGCTGACGTCATTATTTACCAGATGCCGGGCTGGTGGATGGGCGCGCCCTGGACCGTGAAAAAGTATATCGACGATGTCTTTACCGAAGGCCACGGCTCACTGTACGCCAGCGATGGCCGCACCCGCTCTGACGCCTCGAAAAAGTATGGCTCCGGCGGCCTGCTGCAGGGCAAAAAATATATGCTGTCGCTCACCTGGAACGCGCCGCTGGAAGCGTTCACCGAGAAAGATCAGTTCTTCCACGGCGTGGGCGTGGATGGCGTGTACCTGCCGTTCCACAAGGCGAATGAGTTTATTGGCCTGACCGCGCTGCCGACGTTTATCGCCAACGACGTGATTAAAATGCCGGACGTGCCGCGCTACATTGCAGAATATCGCGAGCATCTGGCGAAAATTTTTGCTTAACTGTCTGACGGTTTTACAAAAGGAGTTAACCATGCTGACAGTAATAGCAGAAATTCGTACCCGTCCTGGCGCGCATCACCGTCAGGCGGTGCTGGAAGAGTTCAAGAAGATCATTCCCGTTGTGCTCGCGGAAGCAGGCTGCCACGGCTACGCGCCGATGGTGGACAGCGCCACCGGCCTTGATTTTCAGACCAGCGCGCCGGATTCCATCGTGATGGTGGAACAGTGGGCGAGCGCAGAACATTTAAAAGCGCACCTGGAAACGCCGCATATGCTGGGCTTTCGTGACGCGGTGAAAGGCGATGTGCTGGATACCACCATTCGCATTCTGGAAAGCGGCGTCTGACGCTTAAATGCGAATAAAAAAGGCGATGAATATTCATCGCCTTTTTTGTTTATCGCGTCACGCTTATTGGATATCGAAGCGGTCCAGGTTCATCACTTTGGTCCAGGCCGCCACGAAATCCTTCACGAACTTCTCGTGCGCATCCTGGCTCGCATAGACCTCCGCGAAAGAACGCAGAACCGAGTTCGAGCCAAATACCAGATCCGCGCGGGTCGCCGTGTATTTCACTTCGCCGCTCTCGCGGTCGCGCCCTTCAAACACTTCAGCGGTCGCGTCAGTCGCTTTCCACTCGTAACGCATATCCAGCAGATTGACGAAGAAATCGGTGCTGAGCACGCCCACGCGGTCCGTGAACACGCCGTGCGCGCTGGCGTCGTAGTTTGCGCCAAGGGCACGCATCCCGCCCACCAGTACGGTCAGTTCCGGCGCGGTCAGCGTCAGCTGCTGCGCTTTATCGATGAGCAGCGACTCGGTCGGGGTGCTGCTGCGCACGCCGCGATAGTTACGGAAGCCGTCAGCTTTCGGTTTCAGGAATTCAAACAGCGCCACATCGGTCTGATCCTGGCGTGCATCGACGCGGCCCGGCGCGAACGGCACGGTAATCTCAACGCCTGCGGCTTTCGCCGCCTGCTCAACGCCCACTACGCCCGCCAGCACGATAATATCTGCGAGCGATGCTTTATTCGCGGTACGCTGGATAGCTTCGAGTGTCGCCAGCGCACGGGCGGCAGAGGCGTTTACTTCCCAGTCGCGCTGCGGAGCGAGCGCCAGACGCGCGCCGTTAGCGCCGCCGCGTTTATCACCGCCGCGGAAGGTCGAAGCCGACGCCCAGGCGACGGAGATCAGTTCGCTTACCGATAAACCGGCGCTGGCAATCTCCGCTTTCAGGCTGTCGATATCCGCCTGCGTCGGCTGATAAATCGCCGCCGGTAACGGGTCCTGCCAGATCAGATCTTCTTTCGGCACTTCCGGGCCGATATAGCGCGCTTTCGGCCCCATATCGCGGTGCGTCAGTTTGTACCAGGCGCGGGCGAACGCTTCGTTGAATGCCTGCGGATCGTTAAGGAAACGGCGTGAGATCTTCTCGAACTCCGGGTCGAAACGCAGCGTCAGATCGGTCACCAGCATCGTCGGCTTACGTTTTTTCGACGGATCGAACGGGTCAGGAATGATCTCCGGCGCATCGACCGCTTCAAACTGGATGGCGCCTGCCGGGCTGCGGGTCTGCACCCATTCATATTTGAACAGGTTCTCGAAGAAATAGTTGCTCCACTGGGTTGGGGTCTGGGTCCAGGTCACTTCCAGCCCGGAGGTGATGGCATCTGCGCCCACGCCGCTGCCAAAGCTGCTGTGCCAGCCGAGCCCCTGCGCTTCGAGAGGCGCGGCTTCCGGATCGACGCCGACGTGGCTCGCTGCTGCCGCACCGTGAGTTTTACCGAGCGTATGACCGCCTGCGATCAGCGCCACGGTCTCTTCATCGTTCATGCCCATGTTGCCGAAGGTCGCACGGATGGCGGGGGCCGCGGAGGCCGGGTCGCCGCTGTGGTTCGGCCCTTCCGGGTTAACATAGATAAGGCCCATTTCGGTCGCGCCGAGCGGCGCCTGCGCCAGCGATTCCGGGTGACGATGCTCAAGCCAGTTTTTCTCATCGCCCCAGTTCACGTCCATATCCGGCTCCCAGACGTCTTCACGCCCGGCACCGAAACCAAAGGTACGGAACCCGGAGTTTTCCAGCGCCACGTTACCGGCGAGGATAAACAGGTCGGCCCAGGAGATTTTCTGGCCATATTTCTGTTTCACTGGCCACAGCAGACGGCGCGCTTTATCAAGGCTCACGTTGTCTGGCCAGGAGTTGAGCGGCGCAAAACGCTGCTGCCCGCGGCCCGCGCCGCCGCGCCCGTCAGCGGAGCGGTAAGTGCCCGCGCTGTGCCACGCCATGCGGATGAAAAGCCCGGTGTAGCTGCCCCAGTCGGCAGGCCACCACGGTTGGGAATCGGTTAACAGGGCTTTCAGATCGGCTTTCAGCGCCGCGTAATCCAGCTCGCTGAACGCTTTACGGTAGTTGAAATCTTCCCCCAAAGGGTTAGTGCGGTTTGAGTGCTGGGCCAGCAGCTCTACGCGCAGTTGATTCGGCCACCAGTCGCGGCTGGACGTGCCACCGCCCGCGGTCTGGTTGCTGTTGCCCTGATGGAAAGGGCATTTCCCGGCAGATAACGTATTGTGTTGTTCAGATGGCGTGCTCATGTTTCGCTCCGTGTTCCGTTTTACCGTTACGATAGTCCCGCTTTTTGATAAGTCCTACCTGAATTAATCTACGGATTCGATAGCCTGTGCCTTGCTAATGCGACGGATAATCGGTGCAGTGTTTTTCAGCCAAAAGCGTCAACAAGAGATCCAGGCGAATCGTGTCCTGTTGAGTACGACGGATGGAAGCTGGCGTGTTTGATCGGGATCGCAAACGAAGCGGTAAAACGCAATCCGCCATAAAAGTAAGGAGTTACATCAGGGAAACAGCAGCGGCGCCAAAGGCGCCGCTGAAAGGAGTGTTGTTACAAAACGGGCGTTATCAGACTTCGATATCTGCCATATCGCCTTTCTCCTGAAGCCAGTTACGTCTGTCTTCAGAGCGTTTTTTGGCGAGCAGCATATCCATCACCGCCAGCGTGCGCGCGTCGTCGTCATCGCTGATGGTGAGCTGTACCAGGCGGCGGGTGTTCGGGTCGAGCGTCGTTTCGCGCAGCTGCATCGGGTTCATTTCCCCGAGACCTTTAAAGCGCTGGACGTTCGGCTTGCCCTTTTTACGCTTGAGCTGTTCCAGCACGCCCGCTTTTTCTTCTTCGTCCAGCGCGTAGTAAACCTCTTTACCGAGATCGATACGATAAAGCGGCGGCATGGCGACGTAGACATGGCCGCCTTTCACCAGCGCGCGGAAGTGTTTCACAAACAACGCGCACAGCAGCGTGGCGATGTGCAGGCCGTCGGAGTCCGCATCCGCGAGGATACAGATCTTGCCGTAACGCAGCTGGCTGAGATCGTCGCTATCCGGATCGATACCGATCGCAACAGAGATGTCATGCACCTCCTGCGAGGCCAGCACTTCATCCGACGACACTTCCCAGGTGTTCAGGATCTTACCTTTAAGCGGCATGATCGCCTGGTATTCGCGATCGCGCGCCTGTTTAGCGGAGCCGCCTGCGGAATCCCCTTCCACCAGGAAGAGCTCCGTGCGGTTGAGATCCTGCGCGGTGCAATCGGCGAGCTTGCCGGGCAGCGCCGGGCCGCTGGTGAGCTTTTTACGCACCACTTTTTTGGCGGCGCGCAGTCGGCGCTGGGCGCTGGCGATGGCGAGCTCGGCGAGCTGTTCCGCCGCCTGAACGTTCTGGTTCAGCCACAGGCTGAAGGCGTCTTTCACCACGCCCGAGACAAACGCCGCGCACTGACGCGAGGAGAGACGCTCTTTGGTCTGTCCGGCGAATTGCGGGTCCTGCATTTTCACCGACAGAACATAAGCGCAACGCTCCCAGATATCTTCCGCCGAGAGCTTCACGCCGCGCGGCAGAATATTGCGGTATTCGCAAAACTCTCGCATGGCGTCCAGCAGACCCTGACGCAGGCCGTTGACATGGGTGCCGCCCTGCATGGTCGGGATCAGGTTGACGTAGCTTTCAGTCAGCAGCTCGCCGCCTTCCGGCAGCCATAACAGCGCCCAGTCCACCGCTTCCGTCTCACCGGAGAAGTTACCGATAAACGGTTTTTCCGGCAGCGTAATCAGCCCGTTTACCGCCTCGGAGAGGTAATCGTTAAGACCATCCTGATAGCACCAGCGCTGCTCGGTGTTGTTCACCTGATCTTTAAAGTTGATCTCAACGCCCGGACACAGCACCGCTTTTGCTTTCAGCAGGTGCGTCAGGCGGGAGACGGAAAAGCGCGGGCTGTCGAAGAATTTCTCATCCGGCCAGAAGTGGACGCTGGTGCCCGTCTGGCGTTTCGGGCAGGTGCCGACCACGCTCAGCTCTTTGACCTTTTCGCCATTTTCAAAGGCGATGTTGTAGATCTGCCCGTCGCGTTTCACATTCACTTCGACACGTTTTGACAGGGCGTTAACGACCGAGATCCCAACACCGTGCAGGCCGCCGGAGAACTGGTAGTTTTTGTTCGAGAATTTACCGCCCGCGTGCAGGCGGCAGAGGATCAGCTCCACGGCGGGAACGCCCTCTTCCGGATGGATATCCACCGGCATGCCGCGCCCGTCGTCGATAACTTCCAGCGACTGGTCGGCGTGAAGGATCACGTCGACGCGTCTGGCATGCCCCGCCAGCGCTTCATCGACGCTGTTATCAATAACTTCCTGGCCCAGATGGTTGGGACGGGAGGTGTCGGTATACATCCCCGGACGGCGGCGCACCGGCTCAAGCCCGGTGAGCACCTCAATGGCATCGGCATTATAGGATTGGGTCATGATTTTATCGTCAGGTCACAAAACGGGATCGTTGCCTTAGCGTTAACGCAGGCTAAGGAAATCGACAATCTGCGTGAAATAATCTTCAAAGCCTGCAAAAGCGTGGTTGCCGCCGGTTTCCACCGTCTGACGGCACGGCGCGTAGTACGCCACCGCCTGGCGGTAATCCAGCACCTCGTCGCCTGTCTGCTGTAACAGCCAGATAAGATCCGGGGCTTCGAGCGGCTCTATTTGCATCACTTTCAGATCGTAAATATGGCGAGACTCTAGCACATATTGCTGCCCGGTGTAGGGGTTCTCGTTCGCGCCGAGAAAATCGGTCAGCAGCTCAAAGGGGCGTACCGCCGGGTTCACCACCACCGCGGGCAGCATAAAACATTGTGAAAGCCAGGTCGCGTAGTAGCCGCCAAGCGAGGAGCCGACAACGCCGAGCGGCTCGCCGCCGTGCTCAAGCACTAACGATTCCAGCAGCTCCGCGGCATCAGACGGATACGGCGGCAGTTGCGGAACGACCATATTAATTTCTGGATGCTGCTGCGCCAGCCAGCGTTGCAGGCTGGTGGCCTTCGCCGAGCGAGGAGAACTGTTAAAACCGTGGAGGTAAAGGAGCGTAGACATCAGTATCCTTCTGATGCGGTATCAGGGCGGAACTGCGCGCCTTCGAGGCGGCACACTTCCGTAGTGAGCGAGCCGTCAGGGTGCAGATTCAGCCAGCGCCAGCCGGGTGCGACCGTATCGAGCGTAAAACCCGCGCAGTGAGGTTTGAACTGAACGCAGGTAGACGGCGTCGCCATCAGGCGGCGGCCGTTCCAGTCGAGATCCAGCTCCTGATGAATATGCCCGCAAAGCAGATGCTTCACTTGCGGGTAATGGTTCAGCACATCATCAAGCGCCTGCGCGTTGCGCAGGCTGTGTTGATCGAGCCAGCCGCAGCCGGACGGCAGCGGGTGATGATGCAGAAGCAGCAGCGTATGGCGCTCCGGCGCCGCCTGAAGCATGCGCTCAAGCCACTCGAGCTGGTAGTCGCTCAGCTCGCCGTGCGGCACGCCGAAAACCTGGCTGTCGAGCAGCAGCACCTGCCAGTTATCTCCTGCGAACACGCGCTTGGCGGGCGAAATGCCGGCGTCCTGCAGCGTGCTGTACATCGCGGGCTGGAAATCGTGGTTGCCCGGCAGCCAGACGCAGGGTGCGGGCAAGGAGGCGATACCTGTTGCAAAGTGTTCATAAGCCTCAGGCGTATGATCCTGCGCCAGGTCGCCTGTCGCGACAATCAGATCGCACTCGCGCTGTTCGGCGTGAAGCTCTGCCAGCACCGCCTGGTAGCTCTCCCAGGTGTTGACGCCGAGCAGGGTATCGTTCTTTCCGGCAAACAGGTGAGTATCGGTAATTTGTAGAATCCTGACGCTGGCCCCACCAGCAACAGGAAGATTTAACAGGCTTTCCAAATGGTGTCCTTAGGTTTCACGACGCTAACAAACCGGAACCGCCATTGCTCCATGCGCTAAACAGTAGCGTAGCCAGTCGGCAAGAAACTGGTTAATTTGATGTTTTTCGTCGCGCTGATGCAACTTTTTATTTGGGTAATCATAACGCGCTTTGAAGCGAAAGATCTGCTGGCTTGAACACACTTCCGCGACCATGGCGTCATGGTAAAGCCTTACGCTCATTGACGGCAAACTCCAGTAGCTCACTTTCGGCGCGGTTTGCTCTATCTGTACAAGCGTGGTGTACCGGGTTGATTCGAGGATAGTTAAACGGTATTGCGCGCCCGCCACCTGATAACTTACGGCTTCGCCCGGCGCGTCATTACGCGGCAACAGGCGGCGCAGCTGCGCGAAATTGGTCTCGCACAGGCGCATCATTTCTGGAAAATCAGGTGTATAACGCTTCATATTCAGGTGTTCCACTCGTTTCTCAATGCTTGATAATGTAATTGCAGCCATTGCAATGCGATGACGGAGGCTGCGTTGTCGATTCTCCCCTCTTCTACCCACTGGTATGCCTGTTCCCGGCTTACCACATGAACCCGAATATCTTCGTTTTCATCAGCCAGACCGTGTATGCCTTGCGCGGTCGTGGCGTCCACTTCGCCAACCATTAATGACAGGCGCTCACTGGTGCCGCCAGGGCTTGCCAGATAGCTCATGAATTTTTTTACTCGCCCGACGGAAAGGCCTGCCTCTTCCATCGCCTCGCGGCGCGCGACCTCTTCCACCGTTTCGCCAGGCTCAATCATACCGGCGACCAGTTCCAGCAGCCACGGGGTGTCGCTGGTATCGAAAGCAGCGATACGAATCTGCTCGATCAGTACCACCTCATCACGCACAGGGTCAAAGGGTAGCAGGACTGCGGCATGGCCGCGCTCAAAAATTTCGCGCCGCACTTCCCCGCTCATTTCGCCATTAAAAAGGCGGTGGCGAAAGCGGTAAAGATCGAGCGAAAAAAAGCCGCGATATAGCTTTTCCCGTGCAATAATTTCTACATCGTTTTTGGTGAAAGTAACGGGGCGTGGGGTTGATTTGCTCATGATGGTTTCCGGTTCGAGATGGTGCCGAATCTGGGCATTTCAAGCCAGTTTACCTGCCGTTTCATTGCCCATGTGATAGATTGTGGAAATTTAGCGGCAGAAGGCACGTTACGCCAAGCCTCACGGCGGGTTGACTCTGGTAGAATCGGCGATCAATTTTTCGGCTTCTGACAGCGCTAATAAATTCTTTATGCTTCACAACAAGGAATGCAAATGAAGAAACTGCTCCCCATCCTTATCGGCCTGAGCCTGACGGGCTTCAGCGCCATGAGCCAGGCAGAAAACCTGTTGCAGGTTTACCAGCAGGCACGTTTAAGTAACCCGGACCTGCGCAGCTCCGCTGCTGACCGCGACGCCGCATTCGAAAAAATTAACGAAGCCCGCAGTCCTTTACTTCCGCAGCTCGGCCTGGGTGCAGATTACACCTATAACAGCGGTTTTCGCGATAACGACGGCGTAGACAGCACCGCCAAGAGCGCGTCGCTGCAATTAACGCAGACCATTTTCGATATGTCCAAATGGCGCGCCCTGACCCTGCAGGAAAAAACCGCAGGCATTCAGGATGTGACCTACCAGACCGATCAGCAGACGCTGATGCTGAACACCGCGACAGCTTATTTCCAGGTGCTGAGCGCGATTGACGCGCTCTCCTACACCGAAGCGCAGAAACAGGCGATCTACCGCCAGCTCGATCAAACCACCCAGCGTTTTAACGTGGGCCTGGTAGCGATTACCGACGTGCAGAACGCCCGCGCGCAGTACGATAACGTGCTGGCGAACGAAGTGACCGCGCGTAACAACCTCGACAACGCGCTGGAACAGCTGCGCCAGGTGACGGGCAACTACTACCCGCAGCTCGCGTCGCTGAACGTCGATAATTTCAAAACCACCAAACCGGCCGCCGTTAACGCGCTGCTGAAAGAGGCAGAACAGCGTAACCTGACGCTGCTGCAGGCGCGTCTGAGCCAGGATCTGGCGCGTGAGCAGATCCGCTACGCTGAAACCGGCCATATGCCGACGCTCGGCTTAACGGCGTCCAGCAGCGTGTCGGACACCGACTACAGCGGCAGCAAAACCAGCGGCTCGGCGGCAAGCCGTTACGCTGACAGCAAAATCGGCCAGAACTCCATCGGCCTGAGCTTCAACCTGCCGCTCTACAGCGGCGGCTCGGTGACATCACAAGTTAAACAAGCGCAGTACAGCTTCGTGGGTGCCAGCGAAAAACTGGAAAGCGCGCACCGCAACGTCGTGCAGACCGTGCGTTCGTCTTATAACAACGTTAACGCCTCCATCAGCAGCATCAAAGCCTATGAGCAGGCGGTCGTGTCCGCGCAAAGCTCACTGGATGCGATGGAAGCCGGTTACTCGGTCGGTACGCGTACCATCGTCGATGTGCTCGACGCCACCACCACGCTGTATAACGCCAAACAGCAGCTCTCCAGCGCGCGTTATAACTACCTGATCAACCAGCTCAATATTAAATCTGCGCTGGGTACGCTCAACGAGCAGGATCTGGTCGCGCTGAATAACTCGCTGGGCAAACCGGTCTCTACCGCGCCTGAAAGCGTCGCCCCGGAAAACCCGGAGCAGGACGCCGCCGTGAATAACATGGCGAACGGCGGCGGCAATGCGCCTGCCATGCAGCCTGCCGCGGCCACCCGTAGCAGCAACAGCAACAGCGGCAACCCGTTCCGTCAGTAATCGCTGTGGCGGGAGGCGCAACGGCCTCCCGCCTGAACGTAAGTCAACGTAAAGATCCCCGCCCCCTCCGGCCTCCCGCTTTAATTTCAACCACTCATCCACTATCCTGAGCACCATAACTGTGCAATACCACTGGGTCAGGATGCAGGCATGAAACGGACAAAACAGATTAACCGCGCGATGTTTCGCAAAAGCTGGAACGCGCGTCATTTAACGCCGGTGGCCTTCGCGGTCACGGCAGCCTTTATGCTGGCAGGTTGCGAAAAGAGCGATGAAACCGTCCAGCTTTATCAAAACGCAGACGACTGCTCGGCGGCCAACCCCGGCAAAAGCGCTGAATGCACCACCGCGTATAACAACGCCCTGAAAGAGGCGGAACGCACCGCGCCGAAATACGCCACGCGTGAAGACTGCGTGGCGGAATTTGGCGAAGATCAGTGCAAACAAGTCAATAACACCAATACCAGCCAGGCCACGCAGCAGACCGGCAGCATGTGGATGCCGCTGATGGCGGGTTACATGATGGGCCGTCTGATGGGCGGCGGCATGGGATTCGCCCAACAGCCGCTGTTCAGCTCGCGTAACCCGGCAAGCCCGGCTTACGGTAAATATACCGACGCCAGTGGCCGTAATTACGGTGCCGCGCAGCCGGGCCGTACCATGACCGTACCGAAATCGGCGATGGCGCCGAAACCGGCGACCACCTCAACCATCACCCGCGGTGGTTTTGGTGATTCCGTCGCGAAACAGGCCACGATGCAGCGCAGCGCGGCGGGTTCTTCTTCTCGTTCAATGGGCGGCTGACACATGGAAAGAATCGCTATCAGCGAGCGCCCGGACTGGCGCGAAAAGGCCACGGAGTACGGTTTTAACTTTCACACCATGTACGGCGAGCCGTACTGGTGCGAAGACGCATACTACCGCCTGACGCTGGCGCAGGTCGAAAAGCTCGAAGAAGTGACTGCCGAGCTGCACCAGATGTGCTTACAGGTGGTGGAGAAAGTGGTCGCGAGCGACGCGCTGATGACCAAATTCCGCATTCCGAAGCACACATGGGAATTTGTGCGCCAGTCCTGGCGCAGCGGCCAGCCATCGCTTTATTCGCGTCTCGATCTCGCCTGGGACGGACGCGGCGAGCCAAAACTTCTCGAAAATAACGCCGATACGCCGACCTCTTTATATGAAACGGCATTCTTTCAGTGGATCTGGCTCGAAGATCAGTTGCGCGCCGGGAATCTCCCGCAGGGCAGCGATCAGTTCAACAGCCTCCAGGAGAAGATCATCGAGCGTTTCGGCGAGCTGAAAGCGCAGTACGGCTTTAACCGTCTGCATCTCGCCTGCTGTCGCGATACGGTGGAAGATCGCGGCACGGTGCAATATTTACAGGATTGCGCCAGCGAAGCCGGGATCGAGAACGATTTTCTGTTTATTGAAGATATCGGTCTTGGCGAGAAAGGGCAGTTTACCGATCTCCAGGATCAGGTCATCAGTAATCTGTTTAAGCTCTATCCGTGGGAGTACATGCTGCGCGAGACGTTCTCCACCAAGCTTGAGGACGCGGGTGTGCGCTGGCTGGAGCCGGCGTGGAAGAGCATTATCTCCAACAAGGCGCTGCTGCCGCTGCTCTGGGAGCTCTACCCGAATCACCCTAACCTGCTGCCCGCGTACTTCTGCGAAGATAATCCGCCGCCGATGGAGAAATATGTGGTTAAGCCTCTGTTCTCCCGTGAAGGCGCTAACGTCTCGATTATCGAGAACGGCCAGACCATTGAGCAGGTGGAGGGTCCGTATGGCGAAGAAGGCACTATCGTGCAGCAGTTCCATCCGCTGCCGAAATTCGGTGACAGCTACACGCTTATCGGCAGCTGGCTTATCAACGATCAGCCCGCCGGGATCGGTATTCGTGAAGACAGAGCGCTGATCACCCAGGATCTCTCCCGCTTCTACCCTCACATGTTTGTGGAATAAACAAAATGGCGCCCCAGGGCGCCATTCTTAACCTACCTGCACCGATAACATACTCAACGACGCCATTTCCAGCCCGTCGACCGGTATCGTCACCGGTTCGACGCCGTTCCACGCGCCAAGTACATACAGCAGCGGCAGGAAGTGCTCTGCCGTCGGGTTCGACAGGCTGCCGCCGGGATGCGCCAGATAGTTGACCAGCGGGTGTGCCGCCGCCTCGCCGCGCCACGTCAGATTCTCTTTAACAAAGTTATTGAACGACTCCGCCCACGCATACGGCTCGCCTTCGCCATGCCAGCGCGCGGTACGCAGGTTATGGACGATGTTGCCGCTCGCCACCAGCATAACGCCTTCGTCACGTAATGCCGCAAGGCGCTGGCCCATCTGATAGTGCCAGACCGGGGGTTTGGTGCTGTCTATACTCAGCTGCACCAGCGGAATATCGGCCTGCGGATACATTTTTATCAGTACGCCCCAGGCACCGTGGTCAAAGCCCCAGGCGTCTTTATCAAGCGTGACTGGCAGCGGCGCCAGGAGATCGACCACGCGCTGTGCCAGCGCGGGCGAGCCGGGCGCAGGGTAGTGTGTATCGTACAGCGCCTGCGGGAAGCCGCCGAAATCGTGAATGGTTTGCGGCTGCTCCATCGCGGTGACGCCGGTGCCGCGCGTAAACCAGTGGGCCGAGACCATCACAATGGCTTTCGGACGCGGCAGCGTTTCGCCAAGCGTGCGCCAGGCGCGGGTATAACGGTTATCTTCCAGCACGTTCATCGGGCTGCCGTGGCCCAGAAACAGTGCGGGCATGCGAGTGGAAGCAGTCATTTTTGTATCCTGAAACGGTAATATCAATAACGCTACCTTACGCTTATCGCACACAGAAAGAACGGAGATAACCGTGATGAAGACCATCAGAAAATTTGAATGTAAGTAATCTGTAAAAGCCACGGACGGGCCTCGACTTTTCCGTTCCGCCCGATAAATTAATGATAATTATTATCAAAAAGGAGTGTTCGATGTCAGTGCCTCTGATCCTGACCTTACTGGCGGGTGGCGCCACGTTTATCGGCGCGCTGCTCGGTGTGCTGGGGCAGAAGCCCTCCAACCGGCTGCTGGCCTTCTCGCTGGGCTTTGCCGCAGGCATTATGCTGCTGATTTCGCTAATGGAAATGTTGCCCGCCGCGCTCGGCGAAGAAGGCATGTCGCCAGTGCTGGGTTATGGCATGTTTATCGTTGGTCTGCTCGGCTATTTCGCGCTTGATCGCATATTGCCGCACGCGCACCCGCAGGATCTTATCGACTCGCCGCCGTCCCACGCGTCACGCAATCTGCGCCGCACCGCCCTTCTGCTGACGCTGGGCATCAGCCTGCATAACTTCCCGGAAGGTATTGCCACTTACGTAACGGCCAGCACCAACCTGGAGCTGGGCTTCGGGATTGCGCTCGCCGTCGCGCTGCACAACATCCCGGAAGGGCTGGCGGTGGCGGGCCCGGTTTACGCGGCCACCGGCTCGCGTCGTAAAGCGGTCATCTGGGCGGGCCTCTCCGGGATGGCCGAAATTCTGGGCGGCGTGCTGGCGTGGCTTATTCTCGGCACCATGGTGTCGCCGGTGGTCATGGCGGCGATTATGGCGGCGGTCGCCGGGATCATGGTGGCGCTGTCGGTGGATGAGCTGATGCCGCTTGCCAAAGAGATCGATCCGCATAACAACCCAAGCTACGGCGTGCTGTGCGGCATGTCGGTGATGGGGTTAAGCCTGACGCTGCTGCAAACGAGCGGCCTTAGCGGCTAATAAAAAAAGCCCGGTCAGACCGGGCTTTTCAGATGCATTCAGGCCCGGCGCTCGCCGGGCTTTTTGTCAGCTCGCTTTGCGCTCCTGCGCCTGGCGATAGCTCACTAAATCTTCAATGGTCACGACCGGCATATTGTGTTCGCGGGCAAACGCGATGCACTCCGGCGCGCGCGCCATGGTGCCGTCGTCGTTAGTCAGTTCACACAGCACGCCTGCCGGTTTAAAGCCCGCCAGCGAAACTAAATCGATAGTCGCTTCGGTGTGGCCACCGCGGGTCAGTACGCCGCCCGGCTGCGCGCGCAGCGGGAAAACGTGGCCAGGACGGTGCAGATCGGACGGTTTCGCGTCGTCGGCAATCGCCGCGCGAATGGTCGTGATGCGGTCGGCGGCCGAAACGCCAGTGGTCACGCCGTGTGCCGCTTCGATGGTGACGGTAAAACCGGTGCCGAACGCGCTGGTGTTGTTTTCCACCATCATCGGCAGGTCAAGCTGTTTACGGCGTTCTTCGGTCAGGCACAGGCAGACGATGCCGCTGCCGTGACGGATGGTCAGCGCCATCTGGTCAACAGTCATGGTTTCGGCGGCGAAAATCATGTCGCCTTCGTTTTCACGGTTCTCGTCATCAAGCACCATCACACCGCGCCCTTCGCGCAGTGCGGCGATCGCGTTTTCCACGCGTTCAAAAGCGGTGCCAAAAGCAGAAAGAAGCGTCTGATTCATGGTAAAGAAACCTCATTAATTATATGGATTACCAGAATCAGGGCGGTCTTAGGAGTGCCGGCAAGCGGCAAGCAAAATAACGTGAGTGGGCGCAAGCCCAGGCAGATCGTTACCCTCTCCCATCCGGACTTTAACCGTCGGCCCCGGAATTACACCGGATCTGCTGACCTTCAGAAACAACCTGAAGCGCTCGCGGGCTTTCAGTTTATCTTGCGTCTTCGCTTTCGCGCTGGAGCAGAACAAGCCTGATTTACCGCCGGTGGGGAATTTCACCCCGCCCTGAGAATAAGCGGGATAACTATAACGCCATTGATAATCGTCGGCAATGCATGAGATTCAAACATTTCCGGTTTATACCCTTCCGATCAGCGATTACAATTACTCTTCAGACCATACCAGATCAGGGAAACCGCTATGATTGACCCGAAGAAAATTGAACAGATCGCCCGTCAGGTCCATGAATCGATGCCAAAAGGGATCCGTGAGATCGGGGAAGATGTTGAGAAGAAAATCCGCCAGGTCCTGCAGGCCCAGCTGTCTCGCCTGGATCTGGTGAGCCGTGAGGAGTTTGACGTGCAAACGCAGGTACTGCTGCGCACTCGCGAGAAACTGACGGCGCTGGAGCAGCGTCTGACCGCGCTGGAATCGCGTGGTGCGACCACCTCCGCACCGGCTGACGCCTCAGCGACCACGACCGCAGGCAGCGCCAGCGCGCCCGTGACTGCCGTAACGCCGCCGCCTGCCATTCCGCCGGTCGATAGCCTCGACAAACAGGACTGACAGAAACGACAACGCCCCCTGCCAGGCAAGGGGCGTTCGTGCAACGCGCGTTAGCTGTTTTTCTGGATCTTCTTGATGATATTGGTGGTCGAGCAGCCATCTTCGAAGTTCAGCACCATGACGTCCCCGCCATTCGCCCACACCTCTTTGCTGCCCGCGATATCTTCAGGCTTATAGTCACCGCCTTTAACCAGCAGATCCGGCAGGATTTCGCTGATAAGCCGCTGCGGTGTGTCTTCTTCAAACGGCACTACCCAGTCCACGGCTTCCAGCGCGGCCAGCACGATCATACGCTGCTCCTGCGGGTTTACCGGGCGCGTATCGCCTTTCAGGCGTCGGGTGGAGGCGTCGCTGTTGACCGCCACGATCAGGCGATCGCCAAGCTTGCGCGCGTTCGCCAGATACGAGACGTGGCCTGCATGAAGGATGTCGAACACGCCGTTGGTCATCACCACTTTCTCGCCGCGTTTGCGTGCCGCCAGCACGGCTTCTTTCAGCGCCGCCTCGCTCATCACGCCGAAGCCCGTCTCCGCGCGTCCGCGCACCGCGTTTTCCAGCTCGACCGGCGACACGGTTGACGTACCAAGTTTGCCGACCACCACACCCGCCGCCGCGTTGGCGAAGAAGCAGGCTTCTTCCAGCGAATTGCCGGACGCCAGCGTCGCCGCCAGCACGCCAATCACGGTATCGCCTGCGCCGGTCACGTCATAGACTTCCTGCGCCTGCGTCGGCAGGTGGAACGGCGCTTTGCCCGGTTGCAGCAGCGTCATGCCCTGCTCTGAGCGGGTCACCAGCAGCGCGCTGAGATCGAAATCGGCGATGATTTTCATGCCGCGCTCGACAATGTCCTGCTCGGTTTTACATTTGCCCGCCACCGCTTCGAATTCCGACAGGTTCGGCGTCAGCAATGTCGCGCCGCGATAACGCTCGAAATCGGTGCCTTTCGGATCGATAAGCACCGGAACGCCTGCTTTACGCGCCAGCTGGATCATCTGCTGAACGCTTGCGAGCGCGCCTTTGGCGTAGTCAGAAAGCACCAGCGCGCCGATCTGCCCCAGCGCCTGGTTAATGCGCTCGTGCAGCGGCTCGGGATCCACGCCATCGAAACCTTCTTCAAAATCCAGGCGGATCAGTTGCTGATTGCGGGACAGCACGCGCAGCTTGGTGATGGTCGGGTGCGTCGGCACTGACACAAAATCACATTTCACGTTCACCTGTGCCAGAGACTGGCTGAGCGCGCGCGCCGCGTCGTCAATACCGGTCAGGCCGACCAGACGCGAGCTGGCGCCAAGAGACGCGATGTTCATCGCCACGTTCGCCGCGCCGCCCGGGCGCTCTTCGATGGTTTCCACTTTGACGACCGGCACCGGCGCTTCTGGTGAAATGCGGCTCGTCGGGCCATACCAGTAGCGGTCCAGCATCACATCACCCACTACCATGACGCCTGCGCGTTCAAAATCGGGCAGCGTTACTTTCATTCCTGACTCTCCTGAGAGACACCAAAATTTGCGCGCGATGATAGCACAGTTACGCGCAATCGCACGGTTACGCCGGGGCCAGCCAGCGCCGCCAGCTCTCGCGCACCTGTTCGCGCTCAGGCCCGAACGCCGTCTGCGCCACATGACCTGGCTGTTCCTGTAGCGCCAGCCGGTGCAGTTCATCGCGCAGCGTAACATAAGCGTGCGTCAGCGCTTTCGCCTCGTCCTCGCGCATAATGTCATTCTGCGCCAGCAGCTCCAGAATACGCACGTTATCGGACCAGCGCGTCAGCTTCGGCTGCTCCGGCGCGTAGCGCAGCACCAGATACTGCGTAATAAATTCGATATCCGTAATGCCGCCTTCATCGGCTTTGATATCAAACCGGTCGCGGTGTTTGTTACCCAGATGCGCGCGCATTTTCTCGCGCATTTCGCGCACGTCGGTTTGCAGCTTGTCGCCGTCGCGCGGGGTAGCGAGGACGTCGCGGCGAATCGCGTCAAACTGCGCCTGCAGCGGCCTGTCGCCGTAGACGACGCGGGCGCGCACCAGCGCCTGATGCTCCCACGTCCAGGCCTCGTTTTTCTGGTAATCGGCGAACGCTTCCGCGGTAGTCACCAGCATGCCTGCCGCGCCGGACGGGCGAAGACGGGCGTCCACTTCATAGAGAATGCCGGACGACGTGCGGGTGCTGAAGAGATGCATAATGCGTTGCGCCAGGCGCAGATAGAACTGGCGGCCATCGATTTCGCGCTCGCCGTCGGTCATGACATCCGCCGGGCAGTCATGCAGGAAGACTAAATCGAGATCGGAGCTGTAGCCGAGCTCCCAGCCGCCGAGTTTGCCATAGCCCACCACCGCGAAACCGCGTCCGTCGCGATCGCGCAGATGCGTCGGCTGGCCGTAGCGCGCCACCATATGGCCCCACGCCTGCTGCACTACCGCGTCAATAATCGCCTCGGCAAGCCAGGTTAAGTGATCGCTCACTTTCATTACCGGCAGCGTACCGGCGATATCCGCCGCCGCCACGCGCAGCAGTTGCGCCTGTTTAAACTGGCGCAGCGCCTCAAGCTGTTGTTCTTCGTCGTCATCCGGCACGCGCAGCAGATACTGGCGCAGCTCGTCGCGATAGGCGTCCATCGCCGTCGGCTGATAGAGCGTATTCGGGTCGAGCAGTTCATCAAGCAGTAGCGGGTAGCGCGCCAGCTGGCTTGCGACCATCGGCGAGGCGGCGCACAGGCGAATTAAGTGCTTCAGCGCGCCGGGATATTCGCTTAACAGCTCAAGGTAGGTGGTACGGGTGACAATGCCGGTGAGCAGCGGCGTGACGCGGGAGAGCGCCAGCGCCGCGTCGTCCGGGTTTGCACAGACGGCGCTCAGCAAAGGCGGCATCAAATTATCAAGCACCTGACGACCGCGCGGGCCGATGGTGCGCTTTTCGGTCTCTTTACGAAAATCCGCGAGTGTTGCGAGGAACCGCATCCGGCTTTCCGCGCCCAGCTCGCTCAGCACCGGCGTGTCGTCGTCGGCATCAAGCGCGTCATGCCACAGCTCGCGCCAGCCTTCGTTCAGCGCCTCTTCGCCCGTGCCCGGCTCTTCATCGCCGATAAGCTCGTTAAACACGCGCCGCACGCCCGCCATATGGCGCTCCAGCCGCGCGCTGAGCGCGTCCCAGCTCTCTTCGTCCATTGCCCACGCCAGACGCGCGCGGTTCAGCGCGTCGCCCGGCAGCGTCTGGGTCTGTTCATCGTTAATGCTTTGCAGCAGGTTTTCGAGACGCCGCAGGAAAAGATAGGCGTCGCGCAGGCAAGTGGCGTCATCCGGCGAGAGCAGATGCAGTTGCTCAATCGCCTCAAGCGTCGGCAGCAGCGAGCGCTGCTGTAACGACGGCTCGCGCCCGCCGCGGATCAGCTGGAACACCTGAACGATAAACTCGGTTTCGCGGATGCCGCCCGCACCAAGCTTGATATTATCGGTCAGCCCCCGGCGGCGTACTTCACGGGCAATCATGCCTTTCATGTTGCGCAGCGACTGGATCACGCTGAAATCGATATAGCGGCGGAAGATAAACGGCCGCAGCATGGCGCGCAGCTCCTGACTCCAGGCGTCCTTGTTATCGCCCATGATGCGCGCTTTGACCATCGCGTAGCGCTCCCAGTCGCGCCCCTGCTCCTGGTAATAATCCTCAAGTGCCGCGAAGCTCAGCACCAGCGGGCCGCTGTCGCCAAACGGCCGCAGGCGCATGTCCACGCGGTAGACAAAACCGTCCTGCGTGGGCTGGTCGAGCGCTTTGATAAGCCGCTGCCCGAGGCGCGTGAAAAACTGCGCGTTATCGAGTTCGCGCCGTCCGCCCTGGGTGGAGCCGCCTTCCGGCCAGGCGAAGATAAGATCGATATCCGAAGAAAAGTTGAGTTCGCCGCCGCCGAGTTTTCCCATGCCAAGGATCATCAGCGGCTGAGGGACGCCCTGCGCGTTGCACGGCGTGCCCCATTCGCGACAGCAGGCGGCGTAGAGCCAGTCGCGCGCGGCGACGATAAGCGTTTCCGCAAGCTGGCTGAGCTGCGTGAGCGTTTCCTGCGTGGTGGCCTGCTTAAGCGTCTGCGACCAGGCGATGCGCGTCATCATCCGGCGGCGGAACTGGCGCAGCGCGCGCATCAGCGCCGCCTCGTCGTTAACCTCCGCGAGCGCGGTCTGAAGCCAGGCGGGATAGTGACGCCATTCATCAGGCGAGGGCGGCGCGGCTTCCAGCCCGCTCAGCCATTGCGGGTGCGCGCTGAGCGCCTCGCGGACAAAATCGCTGAAGGTGAGCACCGCGCGCGCGTCATCGCTGAGCGCGGCGGCATCAAACGGCAGCCGCTCCACCACGGCTTGCCACTGCTGTTGCAAAGGGAGGGAGAGCGGCGTCATGCGGGTTTCCTGTGGTTATTTACACTTTCCCGCTGTGTCGCCAGAACGGCGCCTGCGAGATAGCCTCATTGCGGAAATGCTCGATTTCAATACGCTGGCCGGTTTCAATGGCGTGACGCAGCCCCTGCCAGTTATCGAGCCAGAACAGCGCGACGGTGTCGTCATAGACGCCCGCCAGCAGGCGCAGCGCGTCCAGTTCACGCGAAAGACGCGGCAGCTGATCAACGTAGCGGTCGCCGAGCGGCTGACCAAACGCGGCTTTCAGCTCGGCGGCGTGACGTGAGAGATTGATATCGGCAAAGCGTTTCCAGGAATCCGCCATTTTCTGACGGCCCTTTTCATCAAGGAAAGGCTGCCAGCTACGGAAAATCAGCCATTCGGTGAGCGCCAGGCGCGCAGAGGCCTGAATGGCGCTGAAAGCCACCGTCTGGGCCGATGCGTCGGTCGCAAGCGTCGCTTCGCACTGGGTCAGCAGATCGCGTAAGCGAGTGCTCGCTTTTCGCGGAACAATGCCGCCGAACAGCGCCAGCGTATGGCGCACCAGCGCAATGGCCTCACGCACCTGCTGCTTCGCTTTGTCGTTACCGCGCAGCCACAGCTCTTCGTGGTACAGCCAGTGATCGAGTGCCCATTCCAGCGACGCTTCAAACCCCTGTTCGACCGTGATTTTCGCAGGCACTTTAAGAAGCGTCAGCGGACGCAACGGACGTTCAGGATTCCCCTGAGCCAGATGATAGCCGCGCGCCGCTTTGCTGAGGCTGCCCTGGCGCAGGCCCGGTTTCGCCACCAGCTGACGGGCGAATTTCAGCACATCGGCCTCCTCGCCCTGCAGCAGTTCCAGCTCTAGCTCGCAGATCGGTTCTGCCAGCTCGCCGGCTTTCACTTCGCCACGATCAAGCGCAAGCTCAATGCGGCTTTCGCCGTAAGTAACCACCCACTTTTCACGAGCGAAATCGGTGCTGAACAGCGGTTTCACCGCCGCCTGCAATGTCTCGGGCGACAATCCTTCCGGCCAGACTTCCGCAGGGAAGCGCGTGAGCGCAAGCTCCGGGGATTCCAGCGCGACATTATATTCCGGGCGCTGATGCAGCCCGCCGGTCGTGCGGCCCGCCACTTTCATGGTCATTTCATAACGGCCATTATCGCCGCGGATACGCAGCCCCATATCGTGACGGCGCAACTGGTTGTCCGCGGTTTCGTAGTAGATGTTGACCAACTGGCGCGGGGCGCTGTGTTCAGCCTCAAGGGCGTTCAGCGTGGCGCGCAGCGCGTCAATCTGTTCCGGGTCGACGATAAATTTGAGTTCGATTTCCTGAGCCATGTCTCTGCTTTACTCGTTGGGTCACACTGAAGAAAACTCCAGCGAACTTAATAGCCTGGTATCTGTCAGTAGATAGTATTTTGTGAAAAATTGCCATGTTTGAGGCTTTTTGACGCCATCAAAATACGAAATTTGCCGCGGTGGCAGGCGACAGGCTGACCAGGAAGATTCCCATTCAGGTTTACGCTTTGCATCGTCAGACTGATGCCACTACTATCGTTCCACTTTCAACGACAATAACGACCAACTGATGCACAAATTACGTCTGATTTGCTTTTCCCTGCTTGCGCTTAGCGTCACTTTCCAGGCCGTTGCCGAAGAAAAACGCTATGTCTCGGATGAACTCAACACCTGGGTGCGTAGCGGCCCTGGTGACAATTACCGCCTGGTCGGCACGGTCAACGCCGGCGAAGAAGTCGCACTGCTCGAAAGTAACGGCAAATATGGACAGATTCGTGATGCCAGTGGCCGCACATCGTGGATCCCGCTGGAACAGCTGAAAAGCGAGCCCAGCCTGCGCACCCGCGTGCCGGAGCTGGAAAATCAGGTCAAAACCCTGACCGATAAGCTGACGAATATCGACACCACCTGGAATCAGCGCACGGCGGAGATGCAGAAGAAAGTCGCGGCGAGCGATGGCATCATCAACGGCCTGAAAAATGAGAACCAGAAGCTCAAAAACGAGCTTATCGTGGCGCAGAAGAAAGTGAACGCCGCCAATATTCAGATCGACGATAAACAGCGCACCATCATCATGCAGTGGTTTATGTATGGCGGCGGCGTGCTGGGTGTTGGTTTGCTGCTCGGTTTGCTGCTCCCGCACATGATCCCAAGCCGCAAACGCAAAGACCGCTGGATGAACTAATCCTCTCAGGGCAGCGCCCGCTGCCCTTTTCACTCACCATCTCCTCTACACTTAACGTATTATCTGTCGGCTGAATTGATGTCGGAGTGGAATGCGTGAAGAGTTATCTGGTTGGTGGTGCGGTACGCGATGCCCTGTTAGGGCTGCCGGTAAAAGACAAAGACTGGGTGGTCGTGGGCGCCACGCCCGCCGAAATGCTGGCGCTTGGGTATCAGCAGGTCGGGAAAGATTTCCCGGTCTTTTTGCATCCGCAAACCCACGAAGAGTACGCGCTGGCACGCACCGAGCGGAAATCAGGCCAGGGTTACACCGGCTTTACCTGCTATGCCGCGCCGGACGTAACGCTGGAGCAGGATTTACAGCGCCGCGATCTCACCATTAACGCTATCGCTCAGGATGATTCCGGCGAATTTATCGACCCGTACCACGGCCGCGACGATTTAAAAGCGCGCCTGCTGCGCCATGTATCCCCCGCCTTTAACGAAGATCCGTTACGCGTGTTGCGCGTGGCCCGCTTCGCCGCGCGTTATGCGCATCTCGGGTTTCGCATCGCGCCGGAGACCCTTTCGCTCATGCGCGAGATGGCGGAGAACGGCGAACTGGAATATCTGACGGCCGAGCGCGTCTGGAAAGAGACCGAAAGCGCGCTCACTACTCGCAACCCCCAGATCTACTTCCTGATGCTGCGCGAGTGCGGCGCGCTGAAAGTGCTATTCCCGGAAGTCGATAAACTGTTCGGCGTTCCGGCCCCGGCCAAATGGCACCCGGAAATCGACACCGGCATCCATACGCTGATGACGCTCGCCATGGCCGCAATGTTAAGCCCGGCGGTGGACGTGCGTTTTGCAGCGCTGTGTCACGATCTCGGCAAAGGGCTAACGCCGCCGCACCTCTGGCCGCGCCATCATGGCCACGGCCCGGCGGGCGTGCGGCTGGTGGCGCAGGTTTGCGAGCGGCTGCGCGTGCCGAATGATATTCGCGATCTCGCGAAACTGGTGGCCGAGTTCCATGACCTGATCCACACCTTCCCGATACTCAAGCCGCGCACCATTGTGGGCCTGTTTGATTCGATAGACGCCTGGCGCAAGCCGCAGCGCGTGGAGCAGATTGCCATCACCAGCGAAGCGGACGTGCGCGGACGCACCGGCTTTGAAGCGAAAGATTATCCGCAGGCGCGACTGCTGCGCGAAGCGTGGGAGGTGGCGCGCGCGGTGTCGCCAAAAGAGGTGGTGGAAGCAGGCTTTACCGGCCCGGCGATTCGTGAGGAACTGACAAAACGGCGTATTCGCGCGGTGGCGGCCTGGAAGGAAGAGCGATGCCCCCAGCCAGCGGCTGAGGGCTAAGACGTTTACATGAACACCGCGAAAACGGCGGCAGCCACGATAAAACGGTAAATCGCGAAAGGGATAAAAGAGATACGTTTGATAATGTGCAGGAAGGTTTTGATCGCCACCAGCGCCACGACGAAGGCGGTGACAAAACCGACCGCGAACATCGGCAGATCCGCCATCGTCAGAAAGCCCATGCTTTTATAGAGATCGAGCGCGGTAGCGCCCATCATCATCGGCACGGCAAGCAGGAACGAGAATTCAGAAGCCGCATAGCGGCTCACGCCCACCAGCATACCGCCGGAAATGGTCGCCCCGGAACGCGAGAAGCCCGGCCATAGCGCGAGGCACTGGAAGCAGCCGATGAAAAACGCCTGGCGGTACGTCATGTCGTCCAGCCCCGGCGCTTTTGGCTCTTTCGGCTTCAGCACTTCGGCGATAATCAGCAGCACACCGCCCACCACCAGCGCATACATCACGTTGATCGGGTTAAACAGCGACTTGATGAAATCGTGGAACACCAGCCCCAGCACGACCGCCGGCACCATACCAAGCAGAATGTGGATGAGCGACAGGCGACCTTTGCCGACGCCTTCATGCGGCGGATGCCCGAAATGGATGCCAATGAGCCCGAACAGGCGACGCCAGAACATCACGACGACCGCCAGAATGGAACCCAACTGGATAACCACTTCGAAAGTTTTCGCGGTGTCGCCTTCAAACCCCAGCAGGTGACCCACAATTATCATATGACCGGTACTGGAGACCGGCAGGAATTCGGTGAGCCCTTCAACAATGCCCAGGATCGCCGCCACCAGCAGCGAGTGCATATCAGTCATTCAGTAAACCCTCGTACCCCAAAAAATAAGCGCTAAAAAACGCGGCAGTCAGCGCGACGGCCGCGTAAGTTCCTGCATTATGACCGGTATACCCGCGTTTGGTTTACTCATTATGAATTTAAATGTTTTAATTCGGATTATTGCTACGCTCAATCATCACGCCGACATTCGCGGCCTGCGCCACTGCGCCTGGCTTGCTTAATTTGATGCGCACCCAGGGGGCGTTAAAGCGCGTCAGAATGATCTCCGCGACTTCTTCCGCCACCCGTTCCACCAGCGCGAAACGACCATTACCGACATGCTCCAGCACCGCCTGCGTGACGTCCGCGTAGCTCAGACAGTCGCGCACGTCATCACTCGCCGCCGCCGCCCGGTTGTCCCAGCCGATTTCGATATCGAACACGAGTTTCTGCTCGATGGTCTGTTCCCAGTCGTAAACGCCAATAGTGGTGATTACCGAAAGTTGCTCTATAAATACTATGTCCATCACGGCCCTGCCTGTTTTTAGCCCCGCCGGATACCACTTCCGGCAAAATATGCGTATTATCCACAGATGCAGAGAATACAACGACATTTTCACAACGGAACAGCGTTATGAGTGCAATCGCGCCTGGAATGATTCTCCTCGCGTACCTTTGCGGCTCGATCTCCAGCGCCATTCTGGTCTGCCGCATCGCGGGTCTTCCCGATCCTCGTGACAGCGGTTCCGGCAACCCCGGAGCGACCAACGTCCTGCGAATTGGCGGCAAGGGAGCAGCCCTGGCGGTACTGATATTCGATGTGCTGAAAGGCATGCTGCCGGTCTGGGGCGCGTATGCGCTGGGCGTGACGCCATTCTGGCTGGGACTTATCGCCATCGCCGCCTGTCTGGGCCATATCTGGCCGGTCTTTTTCCATTTTCGCGGCGGTAAAGGCGTGGCGACGGCATTCGGCGCGATTGCGCCTATCGGCTGGGATCTTACTGGCGTGATGGCAGGCACCTGGCTTCTGACGGTGTTACTGAGCGGATATTCCTCGCTTGGCGCGATCGTCAGCGCGCTGGTGGCGCCGTTTTATGTCTGGTGGTTTAAGCCGCAGTTTACATTCCCGGTAGCGATGCTCTCGTGTCTTATTCTTCTGCGCCATCACGATAATATTCAGCGCCTGTGGCGCGGCCAGGAAAGCAAAATCTGGAGCCGGTTTCGCAAAAAGCGGCCACAAAAAAAGGAGTGATGATTCACTCCTTTTCTTTATGACTTTTCTGACGCGTTACGCGGCAGGCAGCTCCGAAAGCGGCCAGCGCGGACGCACGGTTACGCCAAGCCCCACTTCGCCTTTCGCTTTCAGACGCACCATGCCTGCATAGGCGATCATCGCACCGTTATCGGTACAGAATTCCGGGCGCGCATAGAAAACCTCGCCGCCGCGTTTTTGCATCATTTCCGCGAGACGCGCGCGCAAAGTTCGGTTAGCGCTCACGCCGCCCGCCATCACCAGACGCTTAAAGCCGGTCTGATCCAGCGCACGGCGGCATTTGATCATCAGGGTGTCCACCACCGCATCTTCAAACGCGCGCGCAATGTCGGCGCGGGTCTGATCGTCGGTGCCGTTATCACGAATGGTATTCGCGGCGAACGTTTTCAGCCCGGAGAAGCTGAAATCCAGGCCCGGACGGTCGGTCATCGGACGCGGGAAAGTAAAGCGCCCCGCCGTGCCCTGCGCCGCCATTTTCGACAGCATCGGGCCGCCGGGGTAATCCAGCCCCAGCAGCTTGGCGGTTTTATCGAACGCTTCGCCCGCAGCGTCGTCAATAGACTCGCCCAGCAGTTCATACTGGCCGATACCGGTGACGCTGATAAGCTGCGTGTGGCCGCCGGAAACCAGCAGCGCCACGAAAGGAAATTCGGGCGGATTGTCTTCTAACATCGGTGCCAGCAGATGGCCTTCCATGTGGTGCACCGGCACCGCAGGCACATCCCAGGCGAACGCCAGCGCGCGGCCGACCGTCGCGCCGACTAACAGCGCGCCCACAAGTCCTGGCCCTGCGGTGTACGCGACCGCGTCGATATCTTTCGCCGTCAGGCCCGCTTCTTTTATCGCGGCCTGGATCAGGGGCACGGTTTTACGCACGTGATCGCGCGAGGCCAGCTCAGGCACGACGCCGCCATAATCGGCATGCAGTTTTACCTGACTATACAATTGGTTGGCTAATAACCCGTTTTCATCGTCATAAATCGCGATGCCGGTTTCATCACAGGATGTCTCAATTCCCAGTACACGCATGGTTTTTTTTACCTCTCTCGCCTGCCGCGCAGTGTAGGGCCAACGGTGGCCGATGTAAAACTTTGCTCAACCCAGGCGGCCAGATAGTGTATAATACGTGCCCCTGGAATAGACCGCACAAAAACCGCGTTTCTGGTCCTGGCGGTGCTTTACAAAGCAGCAGCAGTTGCAGTAAAATTCCGCACCATTTTGAAATAAGCTGGCTATCTGATGCCAGCAGAACCGAATTAATCAAAGGTGAGAGGCACATGCCGGTAATTAAAGTACGTGAAAACGAGCCGTTCGACGTAGCACTGCGTCGCTTCAAACGTTCCTGCGAGAAAGCGGGTGTTCTGGCGGAAGTTCGTCGTCGTGAATTCTATGAAAAACCGACTACCGAACGTAAACGCGCCAAAGCTTCCGCAGTGAAACGTCACGCGAAGAAACTGGCTCGCGAAAACGCACGCCGTACTCGTCTGTACTAATTCCTCAGGGGATATTGTCCCCTGAAACAGACAGAGTAGTAGTTGTAGAGGCCGTGCTTCCGAAAGGAATGCGCGGCTTATTCTCGTTTATGGGCTGATAAAAACGGGGCTTATGGCTGGACGAATCCCACGTGTCTTTATCAATGATCTGCTGGCTCGCACCGATATCGTCGACCTGATAGACGCACGGGTAAAGCTCAAGAAGCAGGGCAAGAACTACCACGCGTGCTGTCCCTTCCATAATGAAAAAACCCCCTCTTTCACCGTAAACGGCGAAAAACAGTTTTATCACTGCTTCGGTTGCGGCGCGCACGGCAACGCTATCGACTTCCTGATGAATTACGACAAGCTCGAATTCGTCGAGACCGTCGAAGAGCTGGCGGCCATGCATAATCTGGAAGTGCCGTTCGAAGCGGGTAGCGGACCGACGCAAATAGAGCGTCACCAGCGCCAGACGCTGTATGAGCTGCTGGACGGGCTGAACGGGTTTTATCGTCAGGCCTTACAGGCGCAAAGCGCCGAACCAGCGCGCCAGTATCTGGCAAAACGCGGGCTGAGCGAATCGGTTATTGAACGTTTCGCGATTGGCTACGCGCCGCCGGGCTGGGACAACGTGCTCAAGCGTTTTGGCAATAACAGCGAAAACCGCAAGTCGCTTATCGACGCGGGCATGCTGGTGACCAACGATCAGGGCCGCAGTTACGACCGCTTTCGCGAACGGGTGATGTTCCCCATCCGCGATAAGCGCGGGCGAGTGATAGGCTTTGGCGGCCGCGTGTTAGGCGATGCGCTGCCGAAATATTTAAACTCCCCGGAAACCGATATTTTCCATAAGGGCCGCCAGCTGTATGGCCTTTATGAAGTGCAGCAAAGCGATCCGAACCCGCCGCGGCTTCTGGTGGTCGAAGGTTATATGGATGTCGTGGCGCTGTCGCAGTATGACATTAACTATGCGGTCGCCTCGCTCGGCACCGCGACCACGGCAGAGCATATCCAGATGCTTTTTCGTGTCACGAATAACGTGATTTGCTGTTACGACGGCGACAGAGCAGGCAGAAGCGCCGCGTGGCGCGCGCTGGAAACCGCGCTGCCTTACATGACGGACGGACGTCAGCTACGCTTTATGTTTCTGCCCGATGGCGAAGACCCGGATACGCTGGTTCGTCAGGAAGGCAAAGCAGCATTCGAGGCGCGTATGGAGCAGGCACAGCCGCTCTCGACGTTCCTGTTTAACAGCCTGCTGCCGCAGGTGGATTTGAGCACGCCGGACGGACGCGCGCAGCTCAGCACGCTGGCGCTGCCGTTAATCAGCCAGGTGCCGGGCGAGACGCTGCGCATTTATCTGCGTCAGGAGTTAGGCAACAAGCTCGGTATTCTGGATGACAGCCAGCTTGAGCGATTGATGACGCGCCAGGCAGATAATTCGCAAACGCGGCCTGCGCCGACGCTAAAGCGTACAACCATGCGTATACTGATAGGATTATTAGTCCAGAATCCTGAGCTGGCGCCCCTGGTGCCCTCACTGGCCGCATTGGACAAAACAAAGCTGCCAGGACTGGAGCTCTTTGCAGAGCTGGTCAATACTTGTCTTTCGCAGCCTGGTCTGACCACCGGGCAGTTGCTCGAACATTATCGCGGTACAAAAGAAGCCGCTACCCTTGAAAAACTCTCAACGTGGGACGATATAGCAGATAAGGATATCGCAGAGAAAACGTTCACCGACGCGCTGGACCATATGTTTGATTCCGTGCTCGAGTTGAGACTAACAGAATTGATCGCCCGCTCGCGCACCCAGGGACTTAGCGCGGCGGAGCGCGAAGAAGTGCGCATCATTACCGAGGCGCGCGCCAGAAAATAAATTCCGCGGCTTAATTGCCGATTGACGATCGGGTGCACCCGAGAGCCGCACTGCCGGGCAGCGGCAATAATAAAACAGCCCGCACCGCCCTGTGGTTTTATATCGCTGTCGAAGCGTCCTGGCACTACTGAAACGCCGTCGCTTGCAACATGTTGTGATATGAACCCCGGGGCACACGTTATTGTTGGCGGCAACGCCTACCGACACCAACCTCATGAAATAAGTGTGGATACCGTCTTATGGAGCAAAACCCGCAGTCACAGCTTAAGCTTCTTGTCACCCGTGGTAAGGAGCAGGGCTATCTGACCTATGCCGAGGTCAATGACCATCTGCCGGAAGATATCGTCGACTCCGATCAGATCGAAGACATCATCCAAATGATTAACGACATGGGCATCCAGGTGATGGAAGAAGCGCCGGACGCCGACGATCTGTTGCTTGCTGAAAACTCCAACAGCACCGACGAAGACGCGGAAGAAGCTGCGGCCCAGGTGCTCTCAAGCGTTGAATCTGAAATCGGGCGCACCACTGACCCGGTTCGTATGTACATGCGTGAAATGGGTACCGTTGAGCTGTTGACCCGTGAAGGCGAAATTGACATCGCTAAACGCATCGAAGACGGCATCAATCAGGTTCAGTGCTCTGTCGCCGAATACCCGGAAGCGATCACCTATCTGCTGGAGCAGTACGATCGCGTTGAAGCGGGCGAAGCGCGTCTTTCGGATCTGATAACCGGCTTTGTCGATCCGAACGCCGAAGAAGATCTGGCGCCTACCGCGACGCATGTCGGCTCAGAACTCTCTCAGGAAGAGATGGATGATGACGAAGATGAAGACGAAGAGTCTGACGACGACAGCAGCGACGACGACAACAGCATCGATCCGGAACTGGCCCGTGAAAAATTCGGTGAACTGCGTACCCAGTACGAAGTGACCCGCGACACCATCAAAGCCAAAGGCCGCAGCAACGCGGCGTCTCAGGAAGAGATCCTGAAGCTTTCTGAAGTGTTCAAACAGTTCCGCCTGGTGCCGAAACAGTTCGACTATCTGGTGAACAGCATGCGCACCATGATGGACCGCGTGCGTACCCAGGAACGTATCATCATGAAGATGTGCGTTGAGCAGTGCAAAATGCCGAAGAAGAACTTCATCACCCTCTTCACCGGCAACGAAACCAGCGAAACCTGGTTTAACGCGGCAATCGCCATGAACAAACCGTGGTCTGAAAAGCTCCACGACGTGGCGGAAGATGTGCACCGCAGCCTGCAAAAACTGCAGCAGATCGAAGAAGAAACCGGCCTGACCATTGAACAGGTGAAAGACATCAACCGTCGTATGTCTATCGGCGAAGCGAAAGCGCGTCGTGCGAAGAAAGAGATGGTTGAGGCGAACCTGCGTCTGGTTATTTCTATTGCCAAGAAATACACCAACCGCGGTCTGCAGTTCCTCGATCTGATTCAGGAAGGCAACATCGGCCTGATGAAAGCGGTAGATAAGTTCGAATACCGCCGCGGCTACAAGTTCTCTACCTATGCAACCTGGTGGATCCGTCAGGCCATCACCCGCTCTATCGCGGATCAGGCGCGCACCATCCGTATTCCGGTGCATATGATTGAGACTATCAACAAGCTCAACCGTATCTCCCGTCAGATGCTGCAGGAGATGGGCCGTGAACCGACCCCGGAAGAGCTGGCTGAGCGTATGCTGATGCCGGAAGACAAAATCCGTAAAGTGCTGAAGATCGCCAAAGAGCCTATCTCCATGGAAACGCCGATCGGCGACGATGAAGATTCGCATCTGGGGGATTTCATCGAGGATACCACCCTCGAGCTGCCGCTGGACTCCGCGACCACCGAAAGCCTGCGTGCGGCGACGCACGACGTGCTGGCCGGTCTCACCGCGCGTGAAGCGAAAGTGCTGCGTATGCGTTTCGGTATCGATATGAACACCGACCACACGCTGGAAGAAGTGGGTAAACAGTTCGACGTAACCCGCGAACGTATCCGTCAGATCGAAGCGAAGGCGCTGCGTAAGCTGCGTCACCCGAGCCGTTCTGAAGTGCTGCGCAGCTTCCTGGACGATTAATCGTCTGTGATAACGCGTTTAAAAAGCCCTCTTCGGAGGGCTTTTTTATTGGCACCAGAAATGACTAAAGCGACTTTTACGGGCTACCTTTCAACAGGCGGCCCTGCAACGGTAAATCATCGTGATATGCGTGGATTAATTAGCAAAAAGAATTTGTCAGGATTATAGATTCTGAGTAATTTGCTGTGAGATTTTGCGTATAAAAATGAAACATCGCGTTGATAACATTGCAAGGAACCGGGATGAACAAGTCGCTGTTATTTATGACATGCGTTTTACTGGCCGGATGCGCCAGCCAGCCGCCAAAAAGCCAGGTAACGCCGCTTACGCCAGCGCCCGCTCCGGTCGCCGCGCAAACGCCGCCTGCTCCACAGCAGCCTGAAAGCCAGCCTTTCTCGGCAGCCTCTGAAAGCACCAACAGCATGGCGACCTGCCGTAAAGAGCTCGACGCGCTCAAGCACTACGGCCCGAAAACCTACAGCCGCTACGCCGCTGAAATGGACGCGCTTTCCGCGAAAACGGGGAAATATCTGGCGCTGAAAGACGGGATGACGCCGGAGCTGAACGATATTGTCATCACGATGTATCAGTCGCAAATCAAGACGCTCTGCTTTCGCATCCAGTCGTCGCTCGGTAAGCTGATTATTGAACAGGCTGGCGGCTAAACCACCTGCCTTTTTCTGCTCATAACGGCGCAGCGAGAGTTGCGCCGTTCTGTTATCTGCCGCGCGCCACCAGCGCGTCGTCGAGCTCACGGTAGGCTTCCACCAGCTTATCGAGCGAAGCGCGATTCAGCCCACTTGGGTTAGGCAGCACCCAAATTTCCGTCTTACCGATTTTTAGCTTCTGCTTACCCCACTTCACACCGCGCTGGCTGAATGCCTGCTCATAGGCTTTTTTGCCCAGCACCGCGAGCGCATCTGGCTGGAAATCCTCGATTTTTTTAATGAGATTACGCCCGCCCTCATGCAATTCTTTTACGTCCACTTCGTTCGCCTGCACCGTCGGGCGTTCTACGAGTTTCGTGATGCCGCAGCGCGTATCCAGCAAATGGCGCTCTTCTTCAGGCTTCAGCTGGCGATCCGTAAACCCGGCCAGATGAATAACCTTCCAGAAGCGATTACCCGGATGCGCAAAATGAAAGCCCGTATGCGCCGACGACTTTCCCGGATTGATCCCGCAAAAGACCACCCGCAGACCCGGCTCAAGAATATCGTTAATCATGTCCTCTCCTGTTAACTCTCGGATCTGTAAAGTATAAAGCCTTACGCCGCGCCTGCTTACAAATTCAGCAGCCGCGACACCGAGACTGGATTGGCGTCGCCAGTTACTTTATAATCCAGCGCCACGGCCCCTTAGCTCAGTGGTTAGAGCAGGCGACTCATAATCGCTTGGTCGTTGGTTCAAACCCAACAGGGGCCACCAAATTTTAGCATTAAAATCATGTAATTAAGCCACCTCGCAAGGGTGGCTTTTTTGTTGGCTGTTAATCAACTGGCAACAAAATGGCGGCGAGATGGCCCATTAAAGGGTCTGGCAGGAGCCGCTTAGTGATGTGTATCCGGTCAACGCCCGAAATGATGTCATCATCTTCAAATATTCCCCAAAACCACTACTCACACCCGGCATAGAAATCATTTTTATTATTCCCAAACCAGGCCATACATTTTTTGGCGCTGGCAGGTACCTTCAGCGTGATTTTTTTAGCGGTGCCCTGATACTGGCACACCAGAAAAACAGCGGTGTGATGCGCTTTCGCATAGTTTTGCGAATCGCTTAATGTCCAGATCATTTCATCGTCCGTATCTGGCAATAAGGACGCAAGCTCGTCCGGCGGGCCTTCAAACACATCGACCAGATTCAGCCTGTGGACGTGATTTTTCTCTGTCAGAGTAGTCGGGCACTGGATTTTTTCAGCCCATGCAGCGCCTGATAAAAACATCACGCCGATACTACACAACGCGGCTTTGCTCCATCCCATTATTCTCGTCTCCCTGTTTTTGATTTTCCTTTATACCTCAAAATCAATAACCTCACTCTTCTCCCGATCAAAGCGTCAAAACGCGCTCATCTGTCATCCCTCAACCCAACCGGGCAATCTCCACTACACTTTTCCCAATTCCCCATATTGAGGATTTCCCATGCTGCGTTCGTTACTGCTCATCTGCACTCTGCTGCCCTTTTTCGCCTGCGCGCACAATTTTACGGAAGGCGAACGGGTGGCACCGGTTGGCGTGGCTGAGCGCGGCGAGCTGACGCTGAATCAGGGCGAGATTGATTATCGTGACTGGAACAGCGCGCGGCTTAGCGGCAAGGTGGGCCTGGTGCTGCATGTGGCGGGCAGGCTGTCGGCGAAAGATCTGAATAAAGGCATCAGCGACGCCATCGCGGCGGCGCAGCTGCCGGCAGATAAATTTCAGGCCACCACGATAATCAACACCGATGATGCCATTCCCGGCAGCGCCATCTTTGTGCGCCGCAGTCTGGAAAGCACCAAAAAAGCATACCCCTCATCGGTCTTTGTGCTCGACGGCCAGGGCGCGGTGCAGCGCGCCTGGCGGCTTCAGCCGGGCGGTTCCGCCGTGGTGGTTCTGGATAAAGATGGCCGCATCCGCTTCGCCAAAGATGGCGCGCTTACGCCGGATGAAGTCCGTCAGGTGATGACGCTGCTGCGCTCGCTGCTCGCATAAACCTGTACAACAGCTCACAGAATTGTAAAGTTTTGTGCCACACTGAGGTTAGCTGAAGAAATTTTCCGGGATTACGCTACGCTTTTTAAGAACGTATCCGGAAAGATTACCGTGAAGATAATCAGTTGTTCAGACAGAAAAAATCCCACATTTCGCCTGATGCGACGACTGCCGCGCGCCTGAGGGCGGCACTCGCGCGCAGTTGCGCTTTTCATTCCTTCCACGCCACAGCGATAACGGACACCATCAGAGGCCTTAACCATGAACGCTAACGCCGTGAAATCTTCAGGGCAGGAAATCGAATTGCAGGCGCTGCGCGACGCGCTGCAAACCCGCCTTGACGAGCTTCTGCCGCCGGGCCAGGAGCGCGATCTGGTCTGCGCCGCGATGCGCGAAGGCGCGCTGACGCCCGGTAAGCGGGTGCGCCCGCTGCTGCTCATTCTTGCCGCGCGCGATCTCGGCTGCGACGCCAGCCAGCCTGCGTTGATGGATCTCGCCTGCGCCGTGGAGATGGTGCACGCCGCGTCGCTGATGCTCGACGATATTCCGTGCATGGATAACGCCCTGCTGCGCCGCGGCAAGCCCACCATTCACCGCCAGTATGGCGAAAGCGTGGCGATCCTCGCGGCGGTGGCGCTGCTGAGCCGGGCATTCGGCGTGGTGGCGCAGGCAAATCCGCTCTCCGATAGCTGCAAAACTCAGGCGGTGAGCGAGCTTTCCAGCGCCGTCGGGTTGCAGGGGCTGGTGCAGGGGCAGTTTCGCGATCTCAGCGAAGGCAACCAGGCCCGCAGCGCCGAGGCGATACTCGCCACTAACGATCTCAAAACCAGCGTGCTGTTTGACGCCACGCTGCAAATCGCCGCCATCGCCGCTGGCGCTTCCGCCTCGGTGCGCCATAAACTTCGCGAGTTCTCGCGCCATCTCGGCCAGGCGTTCCAGCTGCTTGACGATCTGGCGGATGGCCTGAACCATACCGGTAAAGACATTAATAAAGACGCCGGGAAATCGACGCTGGTGGCGATGCTTGGCCCGGAAGCGGTGCATCAGCGCCTGCGCGATCACCTGCTGCGCGCCGATGAGCATCTCACCGGTGCCTGTTCACGCGGCGCATCCACCCGCCGTTTTATGTACGCCTGGTTTGATAAACAGCTGGCTATGTTTGGCTGAACGCGCGCCGTGTCGCCGACAGTGACTGTTACTGGAGTATGAATGAAGGACAAGGAACTGAGCCAACGCAAGAACGATCATCTGGATATCGTTCTGCACCCGGAGCGGGCTAAACAAACGATTCGCACCGGCTTTGAGCAGTGGCGTTTTGAGCACTGCGCCCTGCCGGAACTCGCGCTTGACGACATCGATCTCAGCACCCGCCTGTTTGGCCGCGTGATGAAAGCGCCGATTCTGATTAGCTCCATGACCGGCGGCGCGCGGCGCGCGAGCGATATCAACCGTCACCTCGCCGAAGCCGCGCAGACGCTGGGCCTGGCGATGGGCGTCGGCTCGCAGCGTGTGGCGCTGGAGAGCGAAGACAACTGGGGGCTGACGGGCGAACTGCGCCGGTACGCGCCGGATATTCCGCTGCTGGCGAATCTCGGGGCCGCGCAGATAGGCAGCCTCCAGGGGCTCGATTACGCCCGACGCGCCGTCGAGATGGTGGAAGCCGACGCGCTCATTATTCATCTTAATCCGTTGCAGGAAGCGCTGCAGACCGGCGGCGATCGCGACTGGCGCGGCGTGTTGGCAGCCATCAAGCGCGTCGTAAACGCACTGTCCGTGCCGGTGGTGGTGAAAGAAGTCGGCGCCGGGCTCTCGGTGCCGGTGGCGCGCCAGCTTGCGGAGGCAGGCGTCACGATGCTGGATGTGGCAGGCGCAGGCGGCACCAGCTGGGCGGCCGTGGAAGGTGAACGCGCGGCGAGCGACCATGCCCGTAGCGTGGCGATGGCCTTCGCCGACTGGGGCATACCCACCGCGCAGGCGCTGCGCCAGATACATCAGGCATTCCCGTCGATGCCGCTTATCGCCTCTGGCGGCATTCGCGACGGTATCGACACCGCCAAAGCCCTGGCGATGGGCGCAAGTCTCGTCGGGCAGGCCGCGGCGGTGCTCGGCAGCGCGACCACCTCCACCAGCGCCGTGCTGGACCATTTCGCAGTCGTGATTGAACAGTTGCGGGTCGCCTGTTTTTGCACCGGCAGCGCCAGTATCAGCGCGCTGCGTGAGGCCCGGCTGGCGCGCGTCGGGGATGAGGAATGAGCCATTACGCGGTCATTACGCCCCCGCTTTACAGTCACGTTCATGCCATGCAGGCGCTCGCGCAGGCGCTTATCGCGCGCGGGCACCGCATCACCTTTATTCAGCAGGCCGAGGCCCGCACGCTGCTTGACGATGCAAACATCGGCTTTTACCCGGTAGGCGAAGCGAGCCATCCGCCCGGCAGCCTCGCCCGCACCTTACGCCTGACGGCGCACCCGGGTGGCCCGGCCATCCTGAGCCTGATTGACGACCTGGCGCGTACCACCGATATGCTGTGCCGGGAGTTGCCCGACGCGCTGACGCGTCTTGGCGTGGACGGCCTGATTGTCGATCAGATGGAGCCCGCGGGCGGTATCGTCGCCGACGCGCTGGAGCTGCCGTTTGTCTCGGTCGCCTGCGCCCTGCCGGTTAACCGCGAGGCAGGGCTTCCGCTGCCGGTCATGCCGTTTCGCTATGCGCAGACGCCGCGCGCCCGCAAGATTTACCAGACCAGCCAGCAGATACACGACTGGCTGATGGGTCGCCAGAGTAAAGTGATTGCCCACCACGCGCAGCGCTTCGGGCTCTCGCCCCGTCGCGGCCTGCACGATTGTCTCTCGCCGCTGGCGCAAATCAGCCAGACGCTCAGCGCGCTCGATTTTCCGCGCCACGCACTGCCGCCCTGCTTTCATGCGGTCGGTCCGCTGCGTCCGCCGCAGCCGCCAGTGGCGGAACCGGTGCCAGACGCGACGCGCCCGCGCGTGTTCGCCTCGCTCGGCACGTTACAGGGGCATCGCTACGGGCTGTTTCGCACCATCGCCCGCGCCTGTCGCGACGCTGACGTCGAACTGCTGGTCGCGCATTGCGGCGGCCTGAATGACGCGCAGGCCAGCGCGCTGAAAGCCAGCGGTGCCACACAGGTCACGGGATTTACCGACCAGCCGCTGGCGCTCAGCCAGTCGGATGCCGTCATTACCCACGGCGGGCTTAACACGGTGATGGACGCTATCGCCAGCGCCACGCCGCTGTTAGTGGTGCCGCTGGCGTTCGATCAGCCCGGCGTGGCGGCGCGGGTGGAGCACTGCGGCATCGGGCAGCGCGTCTCGCGCTTCGCCGGGCGTCGCACCTTTGCCCGCAAGCTTAAAACGCTGCTTGGCGACGATCGCTGCCGCACGCGTCTCGTCGCGATGCAGCGCGCGCTGGCGCAGGCGGGCGGCGTCGTGCGCGCGGCGCAGATCGCTGAACAGGCGCTGGACGAGCGCCGCCCTGTATTCGCGCAGGCTCCCTTATGAACACGCAATGGGATCTGATTCTCGCTGGCGGCGGTCTGGCGAACGGGCTGATCGCCCTGCGCCTGCGTGTGCGTCAGCCGCGGCTTAACGTGCTGCTGCTGGAGGCAAGCGACGCGCCTGGTGGCAATCACACCTGGTCATTTCACGGCGCGGATCTCACGGCCGAACAGCACGCCTGGCTCACACCGCTGGTGGCGCACCGCTGGGACGGCTACGAGGTGCGCTTTCCGGCGCTGACGCGCACGCTGGATGGCGGCTACTACAGCGTTACGTCTGAGCGTTTCGCTCACGTTTTGCAGGAAACCGTGGGTGAACGCCTCTGGCGCAACGCGCCGGTCGCGAGCCTGACGTCGCAGAGCGTGACGCTCACCGACGGGCGCACGCTGTACGCCCGCGCGGTGATTGACGGCCGCGGCTGGCAGGCGAGCTCGCACCTCACCGCAGGCCAGCAGGCGTTCCTCGGCCAGCAGTGGCGGCTCGCCGCGCCCCACGGCCTGACGCGTCCTGTTCTGATGGACGCCACGGTAGCGCAACAGGGCGGCTATCGGTTTGTCTACACGCTGCCGCTCACGCCCGACACGTTGCTGATAGAAGATACGCACTACATCGACAGCGCCACACTCGATCACGACCGCGCGCGGGAAAATATCGCCAGCTACGCGCGTTCGCAGGGCTGGCAACTGGCGACGCTTGAGCGCGAGGAGCGCGGCAACCTGCCGATTACGCTCACCGGCGCGCCGCAGGCATTCTGGCGCGAAGCGCAGGGCGTGGCGCGCGCGGGCCTGCGCGCCGGGCTGTTCCACGCGACGACCGGCTATTCGCTGCCGCACGCGGCAACGCTTGCCGATCTTATCGCCGCGCAGCCGCCTGCGTCATCAGCGGCGCTCTATGCGCTGACGGCAGATTACGCGCAGCGCCAGTGGCGGCGTCAGCGCTTTTTCCGGCTGCTGAACCGGATGCTGTTTCTGGCCGGAAAACCGGACCAACGCTGGCAGGTGATGCAGCGCTTTTATGGACTGAATGCGGGGCTTATCGCCCGGTTTTACGCCGGACGACTGACCCCAATGGATATGGCGCGACTGCTGACAGGCAAACCCCCGGTTCCGGTGGGCGAAGCCATGCAGGCCGTGCTAAAGCAAACTCCCCGGCTGCGAGCTTTTCATCATGACTAAAACTGTTGTTATCGGGTCCGGCTTTGGCGGCCTGGCCCTGGCTATCCGCTTACAGGCGGCGGGCGTTCCCACCTTACTGCTTGAGCAGCGCGATAAACCCGGCGGGCGGGCGTATGTTTATGAAGATAAAGGGTTTACCTTTGACGCTGGCCCGACGGTGATTACCGATCCTTCGGCCATCGAGGAGCTGTTCACGCTGGCCGGTAAAAACATCGCCGATTATGTCGATCTTTTGCCCGTCACGCCGTTCTACCGCCTGTGCTGGGAGAATGGCCAGGTCTTTAACTACGATAACGATCAGGCGAGCCTTGAGGCGCAAATCGCCCGCTTCAACCCGCGCGATGTCGAGGGCTATCGCCAGTTCCTGGCGTATTCGCAGGCGGTGTTTAAAGAAGGCTATCTGAAGCTTGGCGCGGTGCCGTTCCTCTCGTTTCGCGATATGTTGCGCGCAGGCCCGCAGCTCGCGCGTCTTCAGGCGTGGCGCAGCGTGTATGGCATGGTGTCGAAATTTATCGAAAACGATCATCTGCGCCAGGCGTTCTCGTTCCATTCCCTGCTGGTGGGCGGCAACCCGTTTGCGACGTCATCAATCTATACGCTTATCCACGCGCTGGAGCGCCAGTGGGGCGTCTGGTTCGCCCGTGGCGGCACCGGCGCGCTGGTGCAGGGGCTGGTGAAGCTGTTTACCGATCTGGGCGGCGAGATTGAACTCAACGCCAAAGTGACGCGCCTCGATACCCAGGGCGACAAAATCAGCGGCGTGACGCTCGCCGACGGGCGACGCATTCCCGCGCGCGCCGTGGCGTCGAATGCGGATGTGGTACATACCTACAACAACTTGCTGGGCCATCACCCGCGCGGCGTCTCGCAGGCGGCCTCGCTGCGCCGCAAGCGGATGAGCAACTCGCTGTTCGTGCTCTATTTCGGGCTCAATCACCACCATAGCCAGCTCGCACACCACACGGTCTGCTTCGGGCCGCGCTACAAAGGGCTGATTGAAGATATCTTCAAACGCGACTCGCTCGCGGACGACTTCTCGCTCTATCTGCACGCGCCGTGCGTCACCGATCCGTCGCTGGCTCCGCCGGGCTGCGGCAGCTATTACGTGCTCGCCCCGGTGCCGCATCTCGGCACCGCGAACCTGAACTGGGATGTCGAAGGGCCGCGCCTGCGCGACCGGATTTTTGAATATCTTGAGCAGCAATATATGCCGGGCCTTCGCGATCAACTGGTGACACACCGTATGTTCACGCCGTTCGATTTCCGCGACCAGCTCGGCGCGTATCATGGCTCCGCGTTTTCGGTAGAGCCTATCCTCACTCAGAGCGCCTGGTTCCGCCCGCATAACCGCGACAGCCGCATCGATAACCTCTATTTAGTCGGCGCGGGCACGCACCCCGGCGCGGGCATTCCGGGGGTTATCGGCTCGGCGAAGGCTACCGCCGGGCTGATGCTGGAGGGGCATGCATGAGTGACAAACCGCTGCTGACGCATGCCACTGAAACCATCGAGGCGGGCTCCAAAAGCTTTGCCACCGCCTCGAAACTGTTTGACGCGAAAACCCGACGCAGCGCGCTGATGCTCTACGCCTGGTGTCGCCACTGCGACGATGTGACTGACGGGCAGGCGCTTGGTTTTCGCGCGGCCGACGCGCCGACTGACACCCCGCAGGCGCGCATCGCCCTGCTGCGCGCGCTGACGCTTGAGGCTTACGCGGGCAAACCGATGCGCGAGCCAAATTTCGCGGCGTTTCAGGAGGTGGCGCTGGCACATCAGATCCCGCCTGCGCTGGCGCTCGATCATCTGGAAGGTTTCGCGATGGACGTGCGCGAAGAACGCTATCACACCTTTGATGACACGCTGCGCTACTGTTACCACGTGGCGGGCGTGGTGGGGCTGATGATGGCGCGCGTGATGGGCGTGCGCGATGAGGCCGTGCTGGATCGCGCCTGCGATCTGGGCCTCGCGTTTCAGCTCACTAACATTGCGCGGGATATCGTTGAAGACGCCGCCATCGGGCGCTGCTATCTGCCTGAGGCGTGGCTTCAGGAGGAAGGGCTTTGCGCTGACACCTTAACAGACCGCGCGCACCGCCCGGCGCTGGCGCGTCTCGCCGCACGGCTGGTGGATGAAGCGGAGCCGTATTACGCCTCGGCGCGCGCCGGGCTTGCCGGTCTGCCGCTACGCAGCGCCTGGGCTATTGCCACCGCGCATGGGGTCTACCGGGAAATTGGCGTAAAGGTGAAGCGCGCGGGCGTTAACGCGTGGGAAACGCGTCAGGGCACCAGCAAGGCCGAGAAACTGGCCCTGCTGGCGAAAGGCGCGGTTATGGCCGTGAGTTCTCGCGGCGCGTCGTCGTCGCCTCGTCCTTCGGCGCTCTGGCAGCGGCCGCGCGCGCAGGACGACCGTTACGCTCACGCAGCACCGCCTGCAGCTTAGCCACCGGCGGCGCGTAGAGAAAACCAAAGGAGACGCAGCCTTCGCGCCCGCGCACCGCGTGATGCAGCCGGTGCGCCAGATAGAGCCGCTTCAGATAACCCCGGCGCGGCACATAGCGAAACGGCCAGCGCTGGTGAACCAGCCCGTCATGCACGATAAAATAGAGCGCGCCGTAGAGCGTCATGCCCGCGCCAATCCACTGTAGCGGCCAGTGTCCGCCTGCGCCCAGCGCGATAAGCAAAATCGCCACGCCCGCGAATACCACCGCGTAGAGATCGTTGACTTCAAACCAGCCTTTGCGCGGCGAATGGTGGGAGAGATGCCAGCCCCATCCCCAGCCATGCATCACATATTTGTGCGTCAGCGCCGCCACGACTTCCATCGCGGCAACCGTCAGCAGCACAATCGCCACGTTATACAGCACAATCATAATTTCTCCTGGGCCCGCAACGGAACGTCCTGTTGCCGGGAAACGTAAGCGCGGTTCGCGCCGCAACCCACAGAGTATAGCAACCCAGGCGTCAGTGTCGGGGTAGTCGCCCTGCCTCTGCGAATAAAAAAACCCCGGCAGGCCGGGGTTAATGTGGGTCTGAGCTGACGCTTAAAAATGTTCCCATTCGCCCTGAGCACCCGCCACCGCGAGCGCTTTCGGCGCAGGCGCCGCGACAGGTACGGCGGCGGGCTCAGCACGGCGAGGCGCGCTGGTGCCGACGTTAAATATCGCGACCATCTGCTCCAGCTCGCGCGCCTGCTCTTCGAGCGACGAGGCGGCCGCGGAGGACTCCTCCACCAGCGCGGCGTTCTGCTGGGTCGTGGTGTCCATTTCCGACATGGCCTGGCCAATCTGCGCGATGCCGCGGCTCTGCTCGGTACAGGCGCGGGCAATCTCATCCATAATTTCACGCACTTTGGCGACGGAGCCGACGATATCTTCCATCGCTTCACCGGCGCTCGCCACCAGCTGCGCGCCGTTTTCGACACGCTGGTTCGCCTCCGTAATCAGCGCGCCTATCTCTTTGGCGGCGGTGGCGCTGCGGCTTGCCAGGGTGCGAACTTCCCCCGCCACCACGGCGAACCCGCGGCCCTGCTCACCGGCGCGCGCGGCTTCCACGGCGGCGTTCAGCGCCAGGATGTTGGTCTGGAAGGCAATACCGTTGATAACGCTGATAATGTCGGCGATTTTCCCGGAGCTCGCCTGGATGTTGCGCATCGTCTCGACCACTTCATTCACCACTTTCCCGCCGCGATCGGCGTTGGTGGAAGCCTGCGCGGCCAGCTGGCTCGCCTGCTGGGCGTTACCGGCGGTTTCTTTCACGGTGGATGTCAGCTCTTCCATGCTGGCTGCCGTCTGCACCACGGCGGCGGACTGCTCTTCGGTGCGCGATGAGAGATCGATATTCCCGGCGGCGATTTCCGACGAGGCGCGCGATACGTTATCGACGCCGTGACGCACACGGGTAATGATGCTTTTCAGGCTGTCGTTCATGGTGCCGACCGCCTGCATCAGCAGGCCCGGTTCATCGCGGCGCAGCGACGAGACGGTAACGGTTAAATCGCCCTGCGCGATGCGGTTCGCCACTGCTAATGTTTCACGCAGCGGGCGGGTGATATTGCGGGTAATGAACGCGGCGACAATCAGCCCGAACAGAACACCTGCCAGCGTGCCGCTGAGCATCAGCGTTTCAACATGGCTGATGGAATTGGCCATGCGCATTTTGCGAAACTCATGGAATTCGCTCACCGTTTCATTAAGTGCGGTCGCGGCGTTGCTGAGCGCGGTCGATTGTGTCTGCTGATCGCCTGAAGCCGACACAAACAGCGCGGCGCTGCTGTGCAGCATACGGGTCTGATCGGTTAATGCGGAGAGCCACGGCAGCGGCGTATCACGCGTACTGGCTCCCAGCTGCGCGGCGGTTGTGTCGATACTGCCCAGCAGCTCATTGAGTTTGTTCAGCGTCTCGCGGTCGCCATGAGTGATCAGCGCGTCAACGGCGCTCCGTATCTGCTGCGCTTTCGCGGCAAGACGGGCCGCCAGCATCGCCGCCTGCGGGCTGGCGTCCGCCTGCTCGCTATACGCCGATGCCTGCTCGATAAACTGCGACGGCCACTGTTCATGCAGATCGGCGGCGAGCGTATTACGCTGGCGCAGCGTCTGAATATATTTGTCGCGCACGCCGAGATAAGTTTGCAGATTGGTTTGCATGGCCGCAAACCGGGCGCGCCCTTCGGTATCCATATTAAATTGCGACAGCGACGCGAGCTGCTCACCCACCTGACGCAGCGCACTGGCGTTCAGCTCAGCGTATTTTTCCTCGCCGGTCAGCTGGAAGATCGTGCGGTTAATACGCGCTTCGTTCAGGGCGGTCACGATACTGACGGTCAGCGTTTCCTTACGGGCATTCTCATCCACCTGGCGAAAGCCATAAATTCCGGCACCGGCAATCAGCAGCATAATGCACAGCACAATAATAAAACCCGACGTCAGTTTTTTGCCGACGCTCAGATTATTCACTTTCTCGCCAAACGACGTCACTAAAGCCATTGCATTCACCATCACGTTAAAATGATAAAAATTGTTTAACTGTTTATCGTCAGTGAAAGAATGATCCTTTAGCGCCTGTACTATTTGAACAGATTCAAAAAAATTCAATAATTATCAGAAAAAGAAAATATATTGGGTAAAATAATCACAGGATATATGTTAAAAAAATATTATCACGCAGGTAATTAAGTGCAAAAGTAGAGACTTAAGCGCAATCTGGCGTTCATTAAATAAACAATTATGCGTTTCTTTTTAACGTAAATTTTTGGGCCAGATTTGTTCTCCTTTTTTCACATGTTTTTAAGTTAATGATTATCAGAAGATTTTATTTTCAAATAAATTTTCAGGCTTTCGCCTCTTCATTAACCAGTGCTTAATTAATGTTTATTACCACTTAATAATCAAGCTTATCTCCGGGGCGCGTATAAAATAACGCCGTAGTTCACCCTGACTGAAAGTGATATGGGTATCACATTCCCCGCGCGATCACAGTTAAAATATATCATGTATTATTAATTCAGAAGGCAACTTATTACCAACGCGAAACTATTTTACTTTTTACCATTATTACCCAGCGGGAAAGTGAATGCCGGTCGGAAAGAGAATAGGGTCGTGTGCCAGCGTCGAACGCCTATGCCACCTCTTACCTCCTACCCGCCCCCCGTGACTGGCGTCACAGAACCCGCGCCGCTCAGGGCGCTGGCGAACCGCTCGCTGCGCTATATGACCGTTCGCCTCGCTATGTAACCGCTCGTTGAAGCCCTGCCCAGTCCGCCTGCGCGTTTTGTCATCATTAAGCGCGTTTTAAATCTTTTGGTTATCCGCCGTCTGCGCCGCCAGGGATGTACGTCACAGCCGGTTTTATCTCTGTCTGACAAGCAGGTCTCCTATGGACAAAAAAACAGTAATGAAACATCTGCCCTGGGCGCTTCTTGGCGTCATCGGGGCCTTTTGTCTTGCCGTAGTGGCATTACGCCGCGGCGAGAGCGTCAGCGCCTTGTGGATTGTGGTGGCCTCGGTCTCCATCTACCTGGTGGCTTACCGCTACTACAGCTTGTATATCGCCAGCCGCGTGATGCAGCTCGACCCAACGCGCGCGACCCCGGCAGTCATTAATAACGACGGGCTGAACTATGTGCCCACCAACCGCTACGTGCTGTTCGGCCACCATTTCGCCGCCATCGCAGGCGCGGGGCCGCTGGTGGGCCCGGTGCTGGCCGCGCAGATGGGCTACCTGCCCGGTACGCTGTGGCTGCTCGCAGGCGTGGTGCTGGCGGGCGCGGTGCAGGATTTCATGGTGCTGTTTATCTCCTCGCGCCGGAACGGTGCCTCGCTTGGCGAGATGATCAAAGAGGAGATGGGCCCGGTGCCGGGCACTATCGCGCTGTTCGGCTGCTTCTTAATCATGATTATTATCCTCGCGGTGCTGGCGCTTATCGTGGTGAAAGCGCTGGCGGAGAGCCCGTGGGGCGTCTTTACCGTCTGCTCGACGGTGCCGATCGCGCTGTTTATGGGCATTTACATGCGCTTTATCCGTCCGGGGCGCGTGGGTGAAGTGTCGGTTATCGGCGCGGTGCTGCTGGTGGCGTCTATCTGGTTCGGCGGCGTGATCGCAGCCGACCCGTACTGGGGCCCGGCGCTGACCTTTAAAGACACCACGATCACTTACGCGCTGGTGGGCTACGCGTTTGTCTCCGCCCTGCTGCCGGTGTGGCTGATTCTGGCACCGCGCGACTACCTGGCGACGTTCCTGAAAATCGGCGTGATTGTCGGCCTGGCGGTGGGCATTCTGATCCTCAATCCGGAACTGAAAATGCCTGCCGTGACGCAGTATATCGACGGCACCGGGCCGCTGTGGAAAGGCGCGCTGTTCCCGTTCCTGTTTATTACTATCGCCTGCGGCGCGGTCTCCGGCTTCCATGCGTTGATCGCCTCCGGCACCACGCCGAAGCTGCTGGCGAACGAAACCGACGCGCGCTTTATCGGCTATGGCGCGATGCTGATGGAATCCTTCGTTGCCGTAATGGCGCTGGTGGCAGCTTCTATCATCGAGCCGGGCCTCTATTTCGCGATGAACACCCCGCCCGCCGGACTTGGCATTACGATGCCAAACCTGCATGAGCTGGGTACCGACAACGCGCCGCTGATTCTGGCGCAGCTGAAAGATGTCTCCGCCCATGCGGCCGCGACCGTGAGCGCATGGGGTTTTGTGATAACGCCTGAGCAGATCATGCAGACCGCCAAAGATATCGGCGAACCGTCTGTACTGAACCGCGCGGGCGGCGCGCCGACGCTGGCCGTCGGTATCGCCCACGTGTTCCACAAAATCATCCCGGCGGCGGATATGGGCTTCTGGTATCACTTCGGCATTCTGTTCGAGGCGCTGTTTATCCTGACCGCGCTGGACGCCGGCACCCGTTCTGGCCGCTTTATGTTCCAGGATTTGGTAGGCAACTTCGTGCCATTCCTGAAAAAAACCGATTCGCTGGTGGCGGGCATCGTCGGGACGGCGGGCTGTGTGGGCCTGTGGGGTTATCTGCTCTATCAGGGCGTGGTGGACCCGCTCGGCGGCGTGAAGAGCCTGTGGCCGCTGTTCGGTATCTCTAACCAGATGCTGGCCGCCGTGGCGCTGGTGCTGGCAACCGTGGTGCTGGTGAAGATGAAGCGCACCCGTTATATCTGGGTGACCGTGGTGCCTGCGGTGTGGCTGCTTATCTGCACCACCTGGGCGCTCGGCATGAAGCTCTTTAGCGATAACCCGCAGATGGAAGGCTTCTTCTATATGGCGAACGAGTACAAAACGCGTATCGCCGCAGGCGGCGCGGAGCTGACCGAGCAGCAGGTAGCCAATATGCACCATATCGTTATTAACAACTACACCAACGCGGGCCTGAGCATTCTGTTCCTGGTGGTGGTATACAGCATTATTTTCTATGGTGTGCGTACCGCGATGAAGGCGCGTCGTTCCGCACAGCCGTGCGCGAAAGAAACGCCGTATGTGCCGGTGCCGGAAGGCGGCGTGAAAACCTCGTCACACCATTAATGTGGCGGCGGAAACGGCGGGTGCGCGATGCTTACCCGCCCTACATTTAACAGATTCATTTGTTGTCCAGGGTGGGTAAGCGAAGCGCACCCACCGTCGCACATACAGGTTTCATCCGTAGGGTGGGTAAGCGGAGCGCACCCACCGTTATACGTGCAGGTTTCATCCGTAGGGTGGGTAAGCGAAGCGCACCCACCTTGCATCGACACAATCGCAAGCCCCGGCTCGTACCGTCGGCTTTTTATGCCTGGGGAACACAATGTTTGGTAACTTAGGACAAGCGAAAAAATACCTGGGTCAGGCGGCAAAAATGCTGATAGGTATTCCGGATTATGACAACTACGTTGAGCATATGAAGACCAATCACCCGGATAAACCGTATATGACCTACGACGAATTCTTCCGCGAGCGCCAGCAAGCGCGCTACGGCGGAAGCGGCGAAGGCGGCATGCGCTGCTGCTGACACTCACCGGAGGTAAACATGCAACCCGTTGCGGTCACGCTCTTAACCGGCTTTCTTGGCGCCGGAAAAACCACGCTGCTGCGTCATATTCTCGAAGCCAACCACGGCTATAAAATCGCGGTCATTGAAAACGAATTCGGCGAAACACCCATCGACAGCGAAATCTTAGGCAGCCGCGCCACGCAAATGAAAACGCTCAGCAACGGCTGCATCTGCTGTACCCGTTCGGAAGAACTGGAATCGGCGCTGCTCGATTTGCTGGAACTGCTGGACGGCGGCGTCACCACATTCGATCGGGTGATCATCGAGTGCACCGGGATGGCAGACCCCGGCCCGATCGTCCAGACGTTCTTCTCCCATGACACCCTGTGCGAGCGCTACCTGCTGGATGGCGTGATTACGCTGGTGGACGCCGTACACGCCGGTCAGCAGATGGACCGCTACGCGCTGGCGCAGTCGCAAATCGGCTACGCCGATCGCATTCTGCTGACTAAAACCGATGTGGCGGGCGAAGACGAAGCGCTGCTGGCCCGCCTGCGGCGCATTAACGCCCGCGCGCCGGTGCATAAGGTAGTACATGGCGAGGTAGATCTGGGCCTGATTTTCGACACCCAGGGCTTTATGCTCGAAGAGCGCATCGTACAGCCCGCACCACGCTTTCACTTCGCGGCTCCCGCGCAGACCGATATCGCCTCTATCGTGGTGAATTTTGATTACCCGGTGGCGCTGGATGCGATATCCCGCGTGATGGAAGGACTGCTGCTACAGTTCGCCGATAACCTGATGCGCTACAAAGGGATGCTCTATATTCAGGACGAGCCGCGCCGTTTGTTGTTCCAGGGCGTCCAGCGGCTTTACAGCGCCGACTGGGACCGCGAATGGGCGAGCGACGAAACGCCGCAAAGCACGCTGGTGTTTATCGGAGCGCATCTGCCGGAAGACGAGATCCGCGCCGCTTTTGCATCGCTTGCGCCGGAGGATTGAGCCTTGTGAACAGAGGAAATTAGCCTACCCGCGGCGGCTGGCGAGTGATATCCCCTATTCCAGCCAGTAAGCCTTCCACGGAGATATCTTCATCCAGCGTTTCCCAGTGAATACCATATGGGCTGATTTCCCATTTCGCGCGTTCTTCATCGCTGGCATTGAGCAGCCGTGGAAACCAGGAGAGCGGCGCGCCAATGATCCGCGCGTCGGAGAGTTCAACCCACAAGGTTTGCTCGTCAAAGCTCACGCGTTTAGCTGAAATAGTCATACCAGGCTCCGGTAAGCTGTTGCTGATGTTGGGTGACAAGAAGTAATAACTCTGCCACTTCACGCGGAGTGAATCCATGATTTCGTGCCAGGGATGTGAAGGGGTTTAACCAGAATTTAGCCTCTGCTCCGCCACGACGAACATGAATATGCGCAGGCTCGCGCGGGTTGCCTTCATTCGAATAAAAAAAGAACCGATAATCCTTTATACGAAGTATCACTGGCATGTGAATCGTGCCTCCTGGCCGTTTTCCTGAACAACCAGTACCATCAGTCTCCTGCACAACCAATATAGTCCCTCTGCTTTTACAGCCCATCTTCCAGAAAAACCAGACCGGGAGTTCCTTTACGGATAATCCGACTCCTCGCCCAGCCAGAAATCATCATCGGGCAGGTCGTCCGGGAGATAGATATCGTCGCTGCGGTAGAGCGCGAGTTGTGCGGGAGAAAAGCGCGGGCTTACGGGAGGCGAAATATCTTCAGTCACGTGTAATGGCGGCTCGCCGGGCAGCGGCCCTGCGGGCGGCATTTCGTCTTCACAATATTCCGGCGCAGCGTTAACACAGCGGTCTGCTGAGGCGCTAACGGGCACGCTCTCCGCCTGGTAATTTTGCACCCAGAGCACGGCCACGTTCAGCGTGATGATGGCGAGCAAAAAGAGAGAAATAAGGCTCCCTGTGGAAATATCCCGTTTCATCCGCATCCTCGCGTTTGTCTGTGTGGTCACCTGTAGAGCGTAGTGCGAAAAAGTAAGACAAAGAGGAAGCGATTGTGATTCTGTGTAACGGGATGTATCTGGTGGAGTAAGGCGAAACGGTAAAAACGGGAGCCAGCACTCCCGTTACGATTATTTAAAGCTGCCCACCAGCGCCTGACGCTGCTCTTCAAGCTGAATGGTGCGGGTGCAGACTTCATGGCCGAACCGCTGGAAATCCGCTTCCTGGTTTTTCCATTCGTTCTGGATAGCCGTTTGCAGGCCGCCGAGGCTCCCCAGCACGCCTTCCAGCGGGTTGCCGCCGCCTTTCAGCACCGCTTTGGCGCCCATTTCGTTAATGCTGTCCTGCAGAATGCCGCCCATCGCCTGGTTCACCAGCTGCTGACCGTCGGCGCGCACCTGATCGATGGCTTTATAGTGGAACGTCAGCCCGTCGTCACGATGCTCGATGATTCGGTTCATCTGGGTTTTCAACTGCGCGTCGAGTTTGGTAAGACGCCCGCGCATGCTGCTGTTTTCACCCACCTCTTTGGCGATGATTTTATCCAGCGCGACGCGGCCTTTCTCCACGCGCGACAGCGCGCCCTGATCGACCCACGGCAGCGTGGCGCGCAACGCTTTCTGGTAGTCGAGCGCCTGCTGACGCTGGGCGGCGGAAAGCGTCATCGGCTTGCCGTTAAACTGCACCGCGCCGTCAGGGCCAATCACCAAATCGCCGTTTTCGCCCACCACCTGCACATGCTGGGGCTTGAGCACCACGTCGTCGCGCGGCGTGACGCTGCATTTGTATTCCGCCTGGGCCTGCATCGCTGTCACCAGCAACACGCCCAGCAGCGCTTTACGCATCATACTCGCTCCTGAAATGCTAACGGGCCGGCAAAACCGACCCGTTGTTTAACTTAATCCCACCAGATGTCGACCAGTTCGCTGACCTGGACATCCGTCATGCCGCGCGCTTCCAGCCATTTGCGCACCACTTCGCGATCTTCATCGGTGCATTTGCCGATCTGCTGGCGGAACACCAGCCCTTCCCAGGCCTGGTTGCCGCTGCCGCCAAAGGCAAGGCCGTTTGGCTCGATAGCCTCGCTGATAAGCTCGTCCACCGTGGTGTTGATCTGCTCATCCGTGGCGCCCTGCGGGAAACGCCAGGTTACCGTAAAGCCTAACTCCTGGAATTCGTCGATGTGCATCTTTTTACGCAGACGACGGCTACGGTTCTTCGCCATTATTTTACTCTCCCGAACATTAAGTCCCATACGCCGTGACCAAGACGATGGCCACGCTGTTCAAATTTGGTCACCGGGCGCGAGGCCGGGCGCGGTACATAATCCTGTGTCGGGGACAGGTTCTCATATCCTTCCACCGAAGACATTACTTCGAGCATATGTTCGGCATAAGGTTCCCAGTCGGTCGCCATATGGAAGACGCCGCCTGGCTGTAATTTGCGAAGCACCAGTTGCGCGAACGGCGCCTGTACGATGCGGCGCTTGTTATGGCGCGCTTTATGCCACGGATCCGGGAAGAACAGCTGCACCATATGCAGCGAGCCGTCCGGGATCATTTTCTCCAGCACTTCCACCGCGTCATGACACATCACGCGCAGGTTTTCGACGCCCTCTTCATGCGCGGCGCTCAGGCACGCGCCCACGCCCGGCGAATGCACTTCAATGCCTAAAAAATTCTGCTGCGGATTGGTTTTCGCCATCTCCACCAGCGACGAGCCCATGCCGAAGCCGATTTCCAGCGTCACCGGCGCGTCGCGGCCAAACAGCGCGACGAGATCGAGCGGCTCTGCGCGATATTCAACGCCCATCACCGGCCAGTAGTGGTCCAGCGCGTGCTGCTGCCCTTTAGTCAGGCGCCCCTGGCGGCGGACGAAGCTGCGAATACGGCGCAGCGGGCGACCGTTTTCATCAAATTCCGGTGAAATGACGTCGTTATTCATGGCGATTAGTCTGTTTGAGTAGTGGTTCGGGAAACGGGCATTATCCAAAGATAGTTGCCCGATGCAAGCACAGGAAAGTTCCTGTTTACAGCCCACAGGGCCTGTGCTGGAATCACAGCCCCTGATTTCTTCAAGCCGGAAGCCACGCGTTCATGATGCAGGCACAGCAGTTCTCCCGCCAGGTGCTCGACTGGTACGACAAATATGGTCGCAAAACCCTTCCCTGGCAGCAGGAAAAAACCCCTTACAAAGTATGGCTCTCGGAAGTCATGCTGCAACAAACGCAGGTAACGACCGTTATCCCCTATTTTGAGCGGTTTATGGCGCGCTTTCCTGACGTGACGGCGCTGGCAAATGCGCCGCTCGATGATGTGCTGCATCTGTGGACCGGTCTTGGCTACTACGCGCGCGCCCGCAATTTACATAAGGCGGCGCAGCAGGTGGCGACGCTGCACGGCGGAAAATTCCCCGAAACGTTCGAAGAAGTGGCCGCGCTGCCGGGCGTCGGGCGCTCCACCGCAGGCGCGGTGCTGTCGCTATCGCTTGGTAAACATTTCCCCATTCTTGATGGCAACGTGAAACGCGTGCTGGCGCGCTGTTACGCGGTCGAAGGGTGGCCGGGGAAAAAAGAAGTGGAAAACCGCCTGTGGCAGATAAGCGAGACGGTAACGCCCACCGAGGGCGTGGCGCGCTTTAACCAGGCGATGATGGATCTCGGCGCGATGGTCTGCACCCGCTCGAAACCGAAATGCGAGATCTGCCCGCTCAATAATGGTTGCGAGGCGTTCGCCCACCAGAGCTATGCGAAATACCCTGGCAAGAAGCCCAAACAGACGCTGCCGGAGAAAACCGGCTATTTTCTGCTGCTTCAGCATGAAGGTTCGCTCTTTTTGCAGCAGCGCCCGCCGGTGGGTTTATGGGGCGGGCTGTACTGTTTCCCGCAGTTTGAGAGCGAAACGGCGCTTCGCGAGTGGCTTTCGGCGCGCGGCATTAACGATGACGGCCTGACGCAGCTCACCGCCTTTCGCCACACCTTCAGCCATTTCCATCTGGATATCGTGCCGATGTGGCTTGGCGTGCAGCAGGCAGCCGCCTGCATGGATGAAGCGTCGGGTCTCTGGTATAACTTAGCGCAGCCGCCAGCGGTGGGCCTCGCCGCCCCCGTAGAGCGCCTGTTACAGCAAGTGCGCGCAGAGCCGGTGGCGTCCCGCCCCGCTCGCGCCATTCATGAGGATTGACGATGAGCAGAACCATTTTTTGTACTTTTCTTCAGCGCGACGCCGAAGGCCAGGATTTCCAGCTCTATCCGGGCGAACTGGGTAAGCGTATCTATAACGAAATCTCGAAAGAAGCCTGGGCGCAATGGCAGAAGAAGCAGACCATGCTTATCAACGAGAAAAAGCTCAACATGATGAACCCTGAGCATCGCAAGCTGCTGGAAGAGGAGATGGTGAATTTCCTGTTTGAAGGCAAAGAGGTGCACATCGAAGGCTATACGCCGCCGGAACAACAGTAAGGGCCTCTGGCCCTTTCACTTAACCCAACAGCACGCCCGGAATGATGAAAAAAATATTTGCGCTCGCTTTGATTGCGCCGTTGCTCATCTCCTGCTCCAGCAAAAAAAACGCCGAAAACGCCTATAACGAGGCCTGGATTAAGGACACCAACGGGTTTGACATTCTGATGGGCCAGTTTGCCCATAACATTGAAAACATCTGGGGATTTAACGAAGTTTTAATCGCGGGTCCGAAGGACTACGTGAAATATACCGATCAGTACCAGACGCGCAGCCACATCAACTTCGACGACGGCACCATTACGGTTGAGACGATAGCCGGTACCGAGCCTGCGGCGCGCCTGCGTCGGGCGATTATCACCACGCTGCTGATGGGCGACGACCCCGGCTCTATCGATCTCTATTCTGATGTTAATGACATTCAGATCTCCCGCGAGCCGTTCCTTTATGGTCAGGTGGTGGACAACACCGGGCAGCCGATCCGCTGGGAAGGCCGCGCAGCGAAATTCGCCGACTACCTGCTGCAAACGCATCTGAAGAGCCGCAGCAACGGCCTGCGGATTATCTACAGCGTGACCATTAACCTGGTGCCGAACCACCTCGACAAACGTGCCCATAAGTACATTGGCATGGTGCGTCAGGCGTCGCGCAAATATGGCGTGGATGAATCGCTGATCCTCGCGATTATGCAGACCGAATCGTCGTTTAACCCGTATGCGGTCAGCCATGCCGACGCGCTCGGGCTAATGCAGGTGGTACAGCACAGCGCCGGTAAGGACGTTTTCCGCTCGCAGGGCAAATGGGGCACGCCGAGCCGCAGCTATCTGTTTGATCCGCAAAGCAACATTGATACCGGCACCGCGTATCTGGCGATGCTTAATAATGTGTATCTGGGCGGCATTACCAACCCGACCTCGCGTCGTTACGCCGTGATCACCGCCTATAACGGCGGCGCGGGCAGCGTGTTGCGGGTGTTTTCAAGCGATAAAGACCAGGCAGTGAATATTATCAACCAGTTATCGCCGGGCGATGTGTACGAGACGCTGACCAACCGTCATCCGTCTGCCGAATCGCGGCGTTATCTCTACAAGGTCAATACCGCGCAGAAGATGTATCGCCGTAAATAAGCGTGAGAGGTGGATGCGTAGCGCTGGTTTGGTGGGTGCGCTGCGCTTACCCACCCTACGCGGGGAGGTTCTCTGTTATTCGGTGGGTGCGCTTCGCTTACCCACCCTACGCGGGTAGGTTTTCTGTTATCCGGTGGGTGCGCTTTGCTTACCCGCCCTACAAAAGGCGGATAATCTGTTATCTGGCGGGTGCGCTGCGCTTACCCACCCTACAAATGGTTTGTGGCTGAATCGTAGGGCGGGTAAGCGCAGCGCACCCGCCTTTTTTACGCCAAATCACAAAGCCAGCGCCGCCAGCAGCCAGCTCACCGCCAGCAAATCCGCGCTGCCGCCGGGGCTTAAGTTGCGCGTAATCAGCGCCCTGTCCATCTCGCGTAACGCCTCGTCGTCCCAGCCGCGCGCCAGCAGGCCGCTCGCGTACTTCTGCACATAACGCAACCCTTCCAGCCCGCCGCGTGACGCCAGATTGGTATCCGGATTAACCGCCATCAGCCGCAACAGCGCCTGCTGCAACCCTCTCTCGCCCTGCGCATACTGCCAGAACGGCAAAACATGGCGGCGCACCGTCGCAAAGCCGCTCTCCACCTCGCCACGCGCGCCGGTCAGGCCAAACTGGCGATACAAACGCTCGCCCGCCGTCGCCGCCCGCCGCCCGTGCGCCAGCTCGCGCGCTACGATGCCACGTGTCATCGCGCTCACCGTCATGCAGAGCGCGGTTGGCGTCAACGATTCCCCCTGCGCCGCAAGCCTCCCCGCGGCGGCGCACAGCAGGCCAAGCGAGAAAATCCCTCCCTTATGCGTATTCACGCCGCCGGTGGCGCTGAACATCGCCTGTTCACACGCAAGCCCTGCCGGGCGCAGCCGCCGCAGCATCTCGCTTTCGGCAAGCCCGGCGTCCTGCACGCCCTGCTGATAAAACACCCGCAGCCACGGCGCAATCGCCCTGATGCTGGCGACAAACAACGCGTGATCCATATCCCGGTGCGCACCGCTATTGGCGCAGTCCACCAGCCCCGGCTTGGGCGTCAGGTTCAGTTCGGCGTACAGCGCCGCCACCGCGAGTGACGGCACATCGGGCAGGCGCGCAGAGCGCCGGTCAGTCGCGGGCAAACCAGTCATCGATCATCTTCTCCACGCGCCCGACCACCTCTTCCAGCGGATGACGACGTGCACGCGCGCAGGTGTGCGCCGGTTCATCACACAGCAAACAGCGCCGCCCTGGACGGTCAAGCGACGCGCGCCCCACCTGGCCCGCCTGCGGGCAATGAATGTCGAAATCCCACAGCCTGCCGAGCGGGTGCGTCTGCTCAAGCGCCACGCACAGCGCTTTGATTTCGCTCGCCGGGTGCGCCACGCTCCAGAGCGCCGTCGGGCCGGTATGCGCGTGAAACACCTCGCGCGCCAGCCACGGCCAGCGGTGCTGCCACAGTAGTTGATCGCAGGCCTGCACCGCCACCGCGAACGCGTTGCGGTAACGCACGCTGTCTTTTATCGGGCCGGGCGTTACCAGTGAGAGCGAAATCACCGGCTGGCCGTAGCGGGTAAGCCACGCCTGCTGACGGCGGGCGCGCGCGTCTTTCGCCGCCAGCAGCTCATCAAGCGTGACGCCCGGATTCACGGGCGTATCAATTTCCATACGTTACTCCTTAACCTGACGCACCACGTCGATGACGCTACCGTCGCGATAGCGCACCACGCCGACGATGCGGTCGGTGAATTCAATAGGTTTCGGCTCGCCGGCGATCGCCACGGCGCGTTCGCACAGCGCATGAATATCGACGACATTCAGCCCCGCCGCGACCAGCCGCTCCCGCACCTCGGGCCGCGCAGGGTTAACCGCAATGCCGTGATCGGTAACCAGCACATCGATGCTCTCGCCCGGCGTCAGGCGGGTAGTGACGCGTTTAACCACCGTCGGAATGCGGCTGCGCAACAGCGGCGCCACCACGATGGTGAGATTCGCCGCCGCGGCCACGTCGCAGTGCCCGCCGGACGCGCCGCGCATCACGCCGTCGGAGCCGGTTATCACGTTGACGTTAAACCCGACGTCGATTTCCAGTGCGCTCAGGATCACCACGTCGAGCTTGTCGCAGCAGGCCGCTTTACTGGCGGGGCTCGCGTAAACGTTGGTGGAGATTTCGATGTGCTTCGGGTTGCGGGCGAGCGACGCCACCGCCTGGCTGTCAAAGCACTGGGTGTCGAGCAGGACGTCTATCAGCCCTTTTTCATGCAAATCCACCAGGCTGCCGGTGATACCGCCGAGCGCGAAGCGCGCCTTCACGCCGCGGCGCGCCATCTTCTCGCCGAGAAACCGCGTACAGGCGGTGGACGCCGCGCCGGAGCCGGTCTGCATCGAGAAGCCGTCTTTGAAATAGCCGGAGTGTTCAATCACGTCAGCGGCGTAGCGGGCAATCATCAGCTCACGCGGATTGCTGGTGACGCGCGCCGCGCCGACGCTGATTTTCGCCGGGTCGCCCACGCTCTCCACCGGCACCACGAAATCCACCCGATCCTGCGACAGGCTCGCGGGCATATTCGGGTACGGCACAAGCGTTTCGGTCAGCAGCACCACTTTACGGGCGAACTGCGCATCCACCATCGCGTAGCCGAGCGAACCGCAGCAGGATTTGCCGTGGCTGCCGTTGGCGTTGCCAAATTCATCGCTGCACGGCACGCCGAGAAACGCCACGTCTATCTTCAGCTCGCCATCCTGCAACAGTTTGACGCGCCCGCCGTGGGAGTGGATCTGCACCGGCTCCGCCATCAGCCCGTGGGAGACCGCCTCAGCGAGTTTGCCGCGCATGCCGGAGGTGTAAATCCGCGTGATGACGCCGCTTTGGATATGCTCAATCAGCGGCTCGTTGCAGGTCATCAGCGAGCTTGACGCCAGCGTCAGGTCTTTAAAGCCCATCTGCGCAAGCGTCGCCACCACCTGGTTAATCACCCGGTCGCCTTCACGAAACGCGTGGTGAAAGGAAATCGTCATGCCGTCGCGCAGGCCGCTTTTGCGCACCGCCTCTTCCAGCGACGCGCAGAGTTTGCGGGTGTGCTTGCACTCGTCATCCGCGAGCCACGGCGTGGCGGTATGGGCGGTATCGAACGGTGCCAGGTCGCGCAGGTGCGGAAACTGCACATGCAAAAGTTCTGTCTGGTTCATGGTTCTCTCCTTAACGGCGCACGCCGGAGGCGGCAGCGCGTTCCAGCACCACCTGCGCATGGTTGATAATCGGCGCGTCAATCATCTTGCCGTTGAGCGACACCACGCCGAGCCCGTTGCGCTCGCCCTCTTCGGCGGCAGCAATCACGCGGCGGGCGTAATCCACTTCGTCTTGTGTCGGCGCGTAGGCGTTGTGCAGCAGGTCTATCTGGCGCGGGTTAATCAGCGACTTGCCGTTAAAGCCCATCTTGCGAATCAGGTCGACCTCTTTTAAAAAGCCCGCTTCGTCGTTGACGTCAGACCACACCACGTCGAACGCGTCGATGCCGGCGGCGCGCGCTGCGTGCAGCACCGCGCAGCGGGCGTAGAAGAGTTCGGTGCCGTCGCCGCGCTCGGTCTGCATATCCATCACGTAATCGAACGCCGCGAGCGCAATGCCGATAAGCCGCGGCGAACTGCGGGCGATCGCCACGGCGTTGATAACGCCCACCGCCGATTCAATCGCCGCCATGATGCGCGTCGAGCCGGGCTCGCGGCCGCACTCACGCTCAATGCGCGCCAGATGGCCTTCCAGCTCGTCGATATCCTCCGGCGAGTCGGTTTTCGGCAGGCGGATCACATCGACGCCTGCGCGCACCGCCGCGTCGAGATCGGGCAAGCCGAACGGCGTGCTGAGCGGGTTAATACGCACCACGGTTTCGATATCCCGGTACATCGGATGTTGCAGGGCGTGGAAAACCAGCAGGCGCGCGGTGTCTTTCTCACGTAGCGCCACGGCGTCTTCGAGATCGAACATGATGGAATCAGGCCGGTAGATAAACGCGGTGGAGAGCATGGCGGCGTTCGCGCCGGGTAAAAACAGCATACTGCGGCGAAGTTTGCTCATTTGAGTGCCTCCCAGCGCAGCGGCTGCGCCTCGCAGGCGCGCAGTACGGCGCTTTGCAACCGGGCGCGGATAACACAATCCAGCGCGCCTTTGTCCTCGATAATCACCAGCCCTTCGTACACCTCCATCGCCGCGAGCGTCTCTTTCACCACGCGGCGGATCTGATCGCCGAACTGCTTTATTACATCGCTGTAGATTTCAATCTCCAGCTCGCCCGCCGCCGGGGCGATTTTCACCATCAGGTCGCTGGACTCGGCGGTCCCCGCCAGCGCCTCTTTAACTATCTTCATTACGATTTGTCCTGTCAGATAAGAATTCAGGCCACTTCAGCGCGATAGCGTTGCGCGAGAAGGGCGTAAGTGCTCTCCGGCACCCGTTCGCGAATCGAAGAAAAGCGCTGCGCGCGCAGCAGGCGGCGCACTTCGGAGGCGGAAATCGCCTCGCCTTCGGCGTGGCTGAGACGTGGAATTTCGATAACGCTGACCGGCGGCGCGTTAAGTGGCGCGTGCTCAAGCCAGGTGTGCATCGCCTGGTTGTAGGCGCGCGTCACGGGGCAGAATGGCTCGCTGCCGACAAAGCGCTGGTTAATGCCAAGCGCCGGCGCGATATAGCGGCGGAAAATCTGCAAATCCAGCCCGCTCCAGGCTTTATCCACCAGCCCGCGCTCCTTGAGGAAATAGCCCGGAAAGGTGGCGCGCGAAATGAGATACGCCGAGCCTTCGTGCACCGTGACGTTCGGCAGATGCGCGACGCCTGCCCGCACCATCGCGAGCCGTTCGCGGTAAGGGAAAAACGACGCCTCTTCACGCACTACGAAGAGGTGCAGCCAGTCGCTCACACTCGCCGCCTGTTCGGCGAGAAAGCGATGGCCGAGCGTAAACGGATTGGCGTTCATCACCACCGCGCCGATACGCGCGCCGGGCTGTTTTAACCTGCCAAGCTGCTGGCAGTAACGGCGGATGCCGGAGGGCGTGTTTTCAAGCAGTGCAGCGATATCATCGCACTGCGCGAGCGGCCAGAAGCCGCAGCGGCGAAAGCGTTCGAGGTTATACGGACGTGTGCAGAGGAACAGGTGAAAGTGGCCGAGACTCATCGCCAGGTTTTCCACCTCCACCAGCAGACGCGCGCTGAGGTTTTCGCCGCGCCAGCGCTCATCCACCGCCACGCCTTTAATCACGTTGCCTGCAAGCCCCGCGCAGCCTGCGATCTCACCCTGCGCGATTGCGATGACGACATGCGTTACGTCCTCATCCATCCCCAGTTGATTGCTGGCGAGAAACGCCGCGACGCGCGCTTTCTCCTGCGGCTGGCGGGCAAGCGCCACGGTGATGAGTTCCAGATTGCTCATACGTCCGTCCGGTCTCTTTAGTGGGCGGGGGCCGGTTGCGCGACGGGCGCTTCGGCGATCACATTGCACAGATGGCCGATCCGCTCGATCTCCACCTCGATTTTGTCGCCCGGCTTCATAAACAGTGGCGGCGTGCGTTTTTTGCCGACGCCGCCCGGCGATCCGGTAATGATCACATCGCCCGCGCTTAAGCGGGTGAAGGTGCTGATGTACTCAATAAGCTCCGCTACGCCGTGGATCATGCTGCGGGTGTTGTCATCCTGCACCATGAGGCCGTTAAGCCAGGTGCGGATGGCGAGCTGGTGCGGATCGGGGATCTCATCGGCGGTCGTCATCCACGGGCCGAACGCGCCGGTCTGCCGCCAGTTTTTGCCCGCCGTAAACCAGGTGTGCTGCCAGTCGCGCGCCGAGCCGTCCATGTAGCAGCTGTAGCCCGCCACGTGCGAGAGCGCCGCCTCGCGGGCGATGTTCTCGCCGCCGCGCCCGATAATCACCGCAAGCTCCCCTTCGTAATCAAACTCGCTGGAGTGGCGCGGTTTGAGCACCGGCGCGTTATGGCCGGTCTGCGAATCCGGGAAGCGGACAAACAGCGTCGGCGCCGGGTTATGCTGGTCAAACTCTTTGCGTTTCTCGGCGTAGTTCATGCCCACGCAGAGGATCTTCTCCGGCTGCTCGATAACCGGCAAAAACGTCACGTCGCTGATTGCGAAATCAGCGGGCGCCTGCGCATGGCAGCACGCCTGTTCCAGCGCATCCCGCGCCAGCAGCGTTTTGAGATCCGCGTAGTGCGCCCCGAGACGGGCACCGAGATCCACCACGCCGTTATCCGTGACAATGCCGTAACTGCGGCGGCCCTGATGGAGATAACTCGCAAGTTTCATAACAACGTATCCTGACGATTAAACAAGGAAATTGCCCAGTACCAGCAGTGCGAGCGAGACGTTAATCGCGCCGCCAATGCGGGTGGCAATCTGAGCGAAAGGCATTAAGGTCATGCGGTTGCCCGCGGTGAGAATGGCGACGTCGCCGGTGCCGCCCTGCCCGCTCTGGCAGCAGGAGACGATGGCCACATCAATCGGGTGCATACCGATTTTCTTGCCGACGAAAAAGCCCGTCGCCACCAGCGCCGACACGGTGCTGACAATCACCAGCAGGTTGTTGAGCGTAAAGGCGTGCATCAGCTCTTCCCACGGGGTGATCGCCACGCCGACGGCGAAAAGAATCGGGTAGGTCACGGAGGTCTGGAAGAATTTATAAACCACCTGCGAGCCTTCCAGCAGGCGCGGAGAAACGCCGTGCACCAGCTTGATAAAGACCGCGATAAACAGCATGCCAACCGGTGCGGGCAGGCCAATCAGCTTATGGCCGAGCATACCGAGCATATAGAGCAGCACCGCCAGCAGCGCGCCGGAAGCAATGGTGGTGACATCAGCCTTGCCGCTGAACGCGGTGTTCAGCGTCTGGGCCTGCGGTTTATCGCCGCGATCCGGCATCAGCTCGCCTTCGCCGGTCAGGTGCGGATAGCGTTTGCCAAGCTGGTTAAGGCAACCGGCGATAATAATCGCGGTGAGGCTGCCGAGCATCACGATAGGCAGCACGCGGCCCAGCGCCACGCCCTGGTCCATATGCAGCAGCGTCGCGTAGCCGATGGAAAGCGGGATCGCCCCTTCGCCCACGCCGCCCGCCATGATAGGCAGGATCAGGAAGAAGAAGATCTGGAACGGCTCCATGCCCAGCGCGATACCGACGCCCATCCCCACCAGCATGCCGACGATTTCGCCGCACAGCATCGGGAAGAAAATACGCAGAAAGCCCTGAATCAGCGTGGTGCGGTTCATGCTCATGATGCTGCCGACGATAATGCAGCAGATGTAGAGATAGAGAATGTTGGTGGACTTATAGAATTTGGTGGTGGATTCCACGACCACATCCGGCAGCCAGCCGTAATAGACCAGCGCGGAAGGGATGAAAGTGGCGCAAATCGCCGCCGCGCCCATTTTGCCAACCACCGGCAGGCGCTTGCCGAACTCGCCGCAGGCGAAACCGAAGAAGGCAAGTGTCGCGACCATCACCACAATATCGCTCGGCAGTTTGCCGCCGAGGCAGTCAATGGCGATAAGCGCGCCGGAGAGCAGAAACAGCGGCAATGGAATAATCCCGATTTTCCAGGTATCCATGATATGCCACCACTTTTCTTTCAGAGATATTTGCTTCGTAGCAGACGATGTGTGGGGTACAACGTAAGAATCATCGGTTGTGCTCATTTTATTAAGCTCCGTAGTTATATTTCCCGACAAGCGTAAAAGAGGTTACCCTTACAATTTGTGAGGGAGGCCGAATCGGCAGCGGTAATTTAATGGCACCTATGGTGTTTATGGTTTTAATTAACGCGATGTGATCAGCGCTCAATTTACGGGCGTGGTTTTTATGGCGTTTATTCAGTAAGCACCGTTTTTGGCGTAAAAACGTAACGCGGGTAAACAGTTACCGCCGCGCACCGCGCCCTGTGCAGGGGATCACAAGTTTCAGGCACAGGCCCGGTAAGCGCCTGAAAAAATGGTACAGTTCTCTATTGTTTGTATTCCGGCGCGCCAGTGAACGATGAAATTTTCCTTTCGCATAAAGTTATTTATTCATCTCATCATATTCTTCTCCGTATTGTTTACGGCACTCGGCGTTTATTATTATCTCGATGTCAGCCGCCAGCTTTATCAGGAGATGAGCAGTCGCGCGAGAATACAGGCGGAAGAGATTTCGCTCATTCCGTCATTACGCGAAGCCGTCAGACAACGTAATATTTCGGCGATTAATACTTTTATGACGGGCATGGCGCGCCACAGCGACGCCAGTTTTATGGTTATTGGCGATGAGAAAGGTCTGCACCTGTTTCATTCCGTTTTTCATGACCGTATCGGCACTCCGCTTATCGGCGGCGATAATCAGGATGTGTTAGAAGGAAAAACCATTACCAGCATTCGCCGGGGCGGGCTTGGAGTCTCTCTGCGCAGCAAAGCGCCGATTTTTGACAACCAGGGCCATGTCATCGGTATTGTTTCGGTCGGCTATCTGACCAGCTATCTCGACACCATTACGCTTGGCAAGGTGGTCAATATCCTGATTGGCGCGGTGTTGCTACTCCTGGCGCTGTTTATCTTTTCGTGGTTTTTCACCCGCAGTATTAAAAAACAGATGTTTTTTCTGGAGCCGCGGGAAATCGGGCTTCTCGTGCGCCAGCAAAAGGCGCTGATGGAATCCATCTACGAAGGCGTTATCGCCATCGACGAGCATTCGCGCATTGCCGTGATTAACCGCGCAGCCAAGCGGCTGCTGGGCCTGAACGTGTCGTCGCGCTCGCTGCGCGGCCAGCCGCTGGAGGCGGTGATTAACCCGGTCTCGTTTTTCTCCCCGCAGGTGATGCTGGAGAACGACACGCATGATGAGATTTGCGTGTTCAACCATCTGACGGTGATCGCAAGCCGGGTGCGCATTCTGCTGGAAGGCGAGCTTCAGGGCTGGGTGATTACCTTTCGCGATCGCAAGGATATCGACAGCCTGAGCGTGCAGCTAAGCCAGGTGAAGCGCTACGCGGATAACCTGCGCATTCTGCGTCACGAGCAGTTAAACCGCATGTCGACGCTCGCCGGGCTGCTGCATCTGGGCCACTACGACCAGGCGCTGAGCTATATTCAGGCCCAGACCGAGCACACCCAGGAGCTGCTCGATTTTATCTCCCGGCGGTTTCACTCCCCCACGTTATGCGGGCTGCTTATCGGCAAATGCGCCAGAGCGCGCGAGAAAGGCGTGACGCTGACGTTCGATCCGGCCTGCGAGATGACGCGCGCGTTCCGCGGGCTTGGCGAGCCGGAGCTGATTTCGGTTATCGGCAATTTACTGGATAACGCCATCGAAGCCACCCAGCGCGCCGAAGGGCCGCACGATCCGGTCGAGGTGTTGATCCGCCTGAATGAGCGGGAGCTGATCATTGAAGTGGCGGATCGCGGTGTCGGGATCGCGCCCGCGCTTCGCGACAGGATCTTCGAGCCGGGTTTTACCACCAAACGCCGCGGCGATCATGGTATCGGCCTGCATCTTATCGCCAGCTATGTGAAGCTTGCGGGCGGCACGCTGGAAGTGTCCGCCAATACGCCGCGCGGCACGATTTTCTCACTTTTTATTCCTGACGCGCCCGACGTTCGTCCGGCCCAACCGCAGGGAGAACCTGACTATGCCACCTGAGATGACCGACGTACTGATTGTGGAAGATGAAAACCAGCTGGCGGCGCTGCATGCCGAAATGGTAAAGCAGCACCCGCATTTGCGGCTGGTGGGCATGGCGGCGACGCTCGCCGACGCCGAGCGGCAGATCCGCGAGAAGCGCCCGCATCTGGTGCTGCTGGACAATTATCTGCCGGACGGCAAAGGGATTACGCTGACGGAGAGCCTGACGCTGAAGAACAGCGCCTGCTCGGTGATTTTTATTACCGCCGCGAGCGATATGGACACCTGTAGCCAGGCGATCCGCAACGGCGCGTTCGATTATCTGTTAAAGCCAGTGTCGTGGAAGCGCCTCAGCCACTCGCTGGAACGCTTTGTGCAGTTTCGCGAGCAGCAGCGGGTATGGAAGATTGTGGATCAGCAGAATGTGGATTCGTTGTATCAGTTGCAGGCGCGCAGCTTCCGGCCAGACTCCGGCGCAAAGGGGATTGAGGAGAATACGCTGACGCTGGTGCAGCGGCTGTTTGTGGAGAGCCGCGAGCAGATTTTTTCAGTCGATGACGTGGTGAGCGCGACGGGTTTAAGCAAAACCACCACAAGGCGGTATCTGGAGCACTGCGTGGAGAGTGGGTTTCTGACGGTGGAGATGCTGTACGGGAAGATTGGCCATCCGCGGCGGTTGTACCGTCGGGCGGAAGGAGAAGCGTGATGTTACGGTGGATGTGATTTTACGGCGGGTGCGCGTTGCTTACCCGCCCTACATTCCAGGCATTGTTTATCGTAGGGCGGGTAAGCGAAGCGCACCCGCCAGCGTCACATCCAACACCCACCCGATAACGCCTTATTCGCGCAACATATACCCGTACAACCGCTTAATGCCGTCCGGGTCGGTCTGACTGTAAACGCCCTGCAATTCCGGCGAAAAGCCCGGCAACAGGTTCACGCCCTCTTCCAGCGCCAGGAAATAACGCAGCGCCGCGCCGCCCCACACTTCGCCTGGCACCACGCACAACACGCCCGGCGGATACGGTAGCGCGCCTTCCGCCGCCACGCGCCCTTCGGCCTCACTCAGACGCACCAGCTCCACGTTGCCGCGAATGTATTCAACATTCGCCTGCTGCGGATTCATCACCACCTGCGGCAGCTCGGCTTTACGGAACATCGCCCGCTGCAACGCCTTCACGTCAAAACTCACGTACAGATTATGCATCTCCTGACAGAGCTGGCGCAGCGTGTAGCCTTTGTAACGCACCGGATATTTCTGGCAGATCGTCGGCAACACGTCGGCAAGCGGTGTGTCGTCTTCAATATGCTGCTCAAAGCGCGCCAGCATCGCGACCAGGTGCGCCATCTTCTGCGCGCTCTCGGCGGGGGTGAGCAAAAACAGGATCGAGTTAAGATCCGCCTTTTCCGGCACGATGCCGTTTTCACGCAGATAATTGGCGAGGATCGCCGCCGGGACGCCGAAATCGCTGTACTCGCCGGTTTCGGCATCGATACCCGGCGTGGTCAGCAGCAGCTTGCACGGATCGACAAAATATTGCTCGTGCGCGTATCCCGCAAAACCGTGCCACGCCGCGCCCGGCTCAAAGCTGAAAAAACGCCGCTCACGCGCAATCGCGTCCGTCGGGTGATCCTGCCAGGGCCGCCCCGCCACCGTATCCGGGATAAACGGCTTGATCATGTGGCAGTTGGCGATGATCGCCTTGCGGGCCTCGATTCCAAGCGCCACGCACTCGGCCCACAACCGCTTGCCGCTCTCGCCTTCGTGGATTTTGGCGTTCACATCCAGCGCGGCGAACAACGGGTAAAACGGGCTGGTCGAAGCATGCAGCATAAAGGCGTTATTGAGCCGCTTGTGCGGGCAAAAACGCGCCTGTCCGCGGATATGGTTATCTTTCTTGTGGATTTGCGAGGTCTGCGAGAACCCGGCCTGCTGTTTGTGCACCGACTGCGTGACGAAAATCCCCGGATCGTTTTCATTGAGATCCAGCAGCAGCGGCGAGCAGTCGGCCATCATCGGAATAAACTGCTCGTAACCGACCCATGCAGAATCAAATAGGATGTAGTCGCAGAGGTGGCCGATTTTATCCACCACCTGACGGGCGTTATAGATAGTGCCGTCGTAGGTACCGAGCTGGATCACCGCCAGGCGGAACGGACGCGCCTCCTGCGCGCGCGACGGCGCCACTTCGGCAATCAGCTCACGCAGATACGCCTCGTCGAAGCAGCGCTCGTCGCTCCCGCCGATAAACCCGAACGGGTTACGCGCCGCTTCGAGATAGACCGGCGTCGCGCCCGCCTGGATGAGCGCCCCGTGGTGGTTCGATTTATGGTTGTTACGATCGAACAGCACCAGATCGCCCTGCGTCAGCAGCGCGTTGGTCACCACTTTATTCGCCGCCGACGTGCCGTTCAGCACAAAATAGGTTTTATCGGCGTGAAAGACCTTCGCGGCAAATTTCTGCGCGTGTTTGGCGGAGCCTTCGTGGATCAGCAAATCGCCCAGTTTGACGTCGGCGTTGCACATGTCGGCGCGAAACACGTTTTCGCCAAAGAAATCGTAAAACTGCCTGCCCGCCGGATGCTTTCTGAAGAACTCACCGTGCTGATGGCCGGGGCATGCGAACGTGCTGTTTTGCATCTCTACATACTGCGTCAGCGTGTCGAAAAACGGCGGCAGCAGGTTCTCTTCATACGCGAGCGCCGCGGTTTCGAGCGCCACGAACTCCTGTGAGGTTCCCGTGAGCGTGCCGCTGACCGGCGCGTCGCAGCGTTCGCCGCTTTGCAGATAAACAAAAACCGGCAGGTTAAACCCGGTGCGCTTAAGCAGCGCGAGAATGCCGCTGCGCGTATCGGCCACAGAAAGCACCACGGCGGCCACGTCGGTAAAGTCGGTGCCATCAAGCCCCACTACATCGCGGGAGGTTGAAAGCAGAGGAGCCACGGCGTGGCTGGCGGCAATTTTTAACGATTTCATAAGCACAAAAACCCTGAGTGTCGGTGTAAGCGCCTTCGGGCACGGCAACGGGACGGTATCCCGGCGAAACGATGAGGTCTGACTGATTACCAGCTCCGACCGCGAGACATCAGTAAAAGCAGAGCACGCCTGATTTTACTGTTGTCCGGCAGTGAGCGTACGGTGGCCTCACCGCATGGTGGGCATGGAGAAATATGGCGGACAGACATGACGGGCGCGCGGCATTGTGCAATGTCGCGAAGAAATGACGGCTGGCAGCGAACGCGCGGTCATAACAATACACCCTGTCTGATGGAGAAAAGTCGCGCAATCATGTCACCTTACGCCGCGTGGGGCAAGACAGCGCGCGGAGAAAATCGGTTTTTTAAGCAACGAATTTACAGCCTTGTTTTTTATCTTTTTGATTATTATTGTGAAAAATAAATCGTTAAAATAAGTAATCATAAGATTCGCATAAAAATGCCATTGCCAGGCGCGCTTTCCTCCCTCCGGCAACAGGCTTATGCTGACCCTCATCGCGAGACCAACTCTAGCAGGAGCACAATGTGGTAACCGGACCTTTTATCAATGCAGCGGCAGTACTGCTCGGCGGAGTGCTCGGCGCGGCGTTAAGCCAGCGGCTTCCCGAGCGGCTGCGCAGTTCGATGCCCTCGATTTTCGGGCTGGCGTCGCTCGGTATTGGCATTTTACTGGTGGTGAAGTGCGTGAACCTGCCGGTGATGGTGCTCTCGATGCTGCTCGGCGCGCTGATTGGCGAGCTTTGCTATATCGAAAAAGGAATCATCAATCTGGTGCATGGCCTGAACGGCGTGGCGCGCCGGTTGCGGCCCGGTAAAAACGCGCGGCCTGCGCAGGACAATTTCGTGCAGAGCTTTGTGGCGATCATCGTGCTGTTTTGCGCGAGCGGAACCGGCATTTTTGGCGCGATGCGCGAAGGTATGACCGGTGATAACAGCCTGCTCATCGCCAAGGCGTTTCTCGATTTCTTTACCGCCACGATTTTTGCGACGACGCTTGGCGCCGCCGTCGCGGCCATCTCCCTGCCGATGCTGCTTATCCAGTTAACCCTCGCCGCGGGCGCGGTATTTATCCTGCCGCTGACTACACCCGCGATGATGGGCGATTTTACCGCGACGGGCGGTTTGCTGCTGCTGGCGACGGGCCTGCGCATCTGCGGCATCAAGATGTTCGCGGTGGTGAATTTGCTGCCTGCGCTGCTGATTTCCATGCCGCTTTCCGCGCTCTGGACGCATTTCTTCGCGTAAGGCGTAAAAACGGCTATTTCACAAGCAAAGTGGCGCAGGAATGGGCGGGCGGCGCAGAATTCGCGGAATTTCGTTGACGCCGTAAGTTGAATCGGGTTTAATGCGCCCCGTTGCCCGGATAGCTCAGTCGGTAGAGCAGGGGATTGAAAATCCCCGTGTCCTTGGTTCGATTCCGAGTCCGGGCACCACTAATTTAGAGAACCCGCCCACAAGGCGGGTTTTTGCTTTTGGAGAGCCGGACTCTCCATCGAACTGCGTTCGATTTACTCGTCGCATCCCTGCGACTCGCCCTGCGGGCAGCGCAATGCGCTGTGCAAAAACGCTCCCGGCGTTTTTGTCCGGTCCAGGCGCCACTAATTTAAAGAACCCGCCCACAAGGCGGTTTTTTGCTTTTGGAGAGCCGGACTCTTCATCGAACTGCGTTAGTTGTTCTTTGTTGTTGAAAACACCCGTCTGTTTCTTGCCTGCTTGCTACGGTCTCTCTACGGTCAGTGACACTTATCTTTCATAACGAACTGATACTTTCCTGATAATGCTTTATCAATAAACAAAGCGTTTAATCAGCGTCAATTCACCAGGGTTACGCATCGGAATGACAAACGTTTCCTGCTTTTCATCCGGCGTGCCTTCATTAGTCACCAGTGACACCTGCGCTGTAGTGAGAACCTGCTGTCCATAGCCGCCAAAATAGTTTACGTAAACCAGATACGGACCCTTCTCCGGCAGTCGCATTAAATGATGGCGGATCTCCACTTTCGCCACATGATGTTGTGGCGCAGGCGTTCCCTGCGGTAGCGCTAATGTCACTAACGCCTCGGCTGGATTATCCAGATTGCTAATGTTGACGCTATCCGGTACGCCGTTCCCGCGCCATTGCCAGAACGATGCACCATCTACGCCCTTTTCTTTCGTCCATCCCGCCTGCTGGATAACCGGTTCGGCAACGGGTGTAGCTAATTGCAGCGTCCGACTAAGCCAGGTGAGTGACAACGCACGCTCCAGGCCCGGCTGGTTTGGAGCCAGCTGGCGCAGCAGCGTCTGCGCCTGTTGCCCGTTAGCCCCGGCGCCGCGAAGCACAACAGCCTGAGCAAAAGGCTGCCCGCTGGCGGCAATCATCTCTTTGCTGTGTTGCAACATCGTCTGTTCGTTCGTACTTAGCACATGCCCATGTTTTTGCAGCAAGTTATAAATGAGTACCCTTGCTACCGCATCGCCGAGTGGCGAAGTGGGCTGTGCCATTACCAGACTGTCCGATGACAAGAGGCTGCTGTCACCCGGCTCATCCTCCAAATGATCGGCAAAGTTTTCTTCAACACCTTGCGCCAATGTCACTGCCGGCAGGTTCATATCGTCAGCGAAGGTCAGCACCAATGCACGCTGTAATAACGGCATCTCGTCGGCCTGCTCACTATAAAGCGAAAGCATACGCGACCAGTGATCCTCAGGCAGCGTCAGACCTAACGCCTGGGTTGCATACCAGTCGGCATAGTAGGCATAGGCCGTGATAAACGCATCACTATCCCCCGCTTCTCCCCACCAGGTAAAAGCAGCGCCCGGCCCGGCCATCTGAATTAAACGCAAACGACTGTTCTGAATAGCGGCACGAAGGTCTGCAATAACCTGAGCATCGCCCTGCTGCATCTGCGTCCATGCAACGCTAAGCGGCAACAGTCGGCTTGCCGTATTGATCACACCGCCATAGGGCTGCGACAGCAAATCATCGAGAATGCTCTGGTAAAGCGCCTGCGGCGTATTGGTGAAACGCAGGCTAATGTCAGTTGCGCCTGGCGGCAGATAAAGCGGGTTAATTCCGGCGGACAGCTCAAGCGCCGCATTAGTTTTTTCCGACCAGTTATCGTCAGTCAGTCGCAGGTTGACGCTAAGAGCATCCAGCGTTTTGTCATTCTGCCTTATTTCACCAACCCACGGCCCATCAACAACCGGCACATGCGGTAAGGCAATGTAGTTTGCTCCCTGATGCAGCGTCACCATCTGGTGCAGTTCATTATTGGCATAGCTGGTATACAGTTCGACGGTCTGTTTTTCCGCCTGTTCGCTAAAGATAAATACGCCCAGGGAAGGCTTATCGCCGCGACGGAACTCCCGCGGGCCGCTCCACTTCAGATAGACTGGCTTATCCGAGGTGACATACTGCATTGATTCGCCCACCAGACCGTCATCGTTCTGCGCTCGTGCGGTCATTCTCCAGCGGGTCAGTGAGTCCGGCATGCGAAAGCTGAAGGTCGTCTGTCCCTGCGCATTGGTTGTTAGCGTTGGCAGCCATGCTGCGGTATCAACATTTTCGCGACGCGCACGCTCCAGCATCTTCACGCTTCGCGCGCTATAGTTCGCTCGCCCCAGCGCGCCCGGCATACCGGACAAAGCCTGGTCATAGCTGATAAACGACAGGCTGGAACTGGTGCGTACGTTATTACGGCGCGGATGGTTAAAGAACTGGTCAATCGTCGGCGTAATCTCCGGCTGCAGCGCGTAAATCATTTCGTCCACTACGCCCGCCGTGATGTGAGCTGAGACTGGTTTACCCTGCAAGCGTGTAGATACCGTCACATTGACCATATCACCGGGTCTGTAATGGCGCTTATCGGGGACGATGCTGACCACGATTTTAGGAATATCAACGCAGATGCCTGCATTCTGAAAGCTGTACTGCCCATGCAAGGTATATAGCACCGAGAAAGTCAGATTCGGCGCAAATGCCGTTTTTACCGGAATAGCAGCCTGATACTGCGTATCGCTGATACGCGTAAACAGAAAACGTTCGCCGGACAGTAGCACCATCTTATCGCCGTCGCTGGCGAACAAGAGCGATTTTTGCCCATTGTAGCGTAACTTGTAGAGCGCGATGCCGCGATTGCCAACCTGAATAGTTTCCGGTGAAGCTTTGCTCAACTGCGAGTCGTCAGCCACGACATGTGCCAGTGGCTCCAGCATTTTAGCAAGCCCGCTGCGGTGGATAGGCTAACCCCGTGCTCCGCTTGCTCAGATTCACGCTTTCAATCTGATGTTCTTTTTTCAACAATAAGATAATTTGCGGGGCGACTCCTTCCATCATGGAGTCTCCTATCATCAGCACCTTTTTCCTGGCTGGTAGTAACACCTTCTCCGGCGATATTTTTATTGGTGCCGGTTCAGAAATAAGTTCCGGCGAGCTCACGGCGGCAGGCAATTGACTCTGAGCGCCTGAAGGCGGGATATAGGGTGAAGATTCGTTGTTAGCCGTTATCTCCTGAGACCGGCCCGGTGACGAAATGGCCATGCAATCTACGCTTTTTATCATTCCGGAAATCACAGCGGGAGCGGGTTCGTCCATTTCACCTGACAGCACCCGCAGAAAGTTCTCCTCAGACGAGTTGAGGGCATCGCCTACCTTCGCACCGTAAGACCACCAGTAGGCATTCGTACTCTCCCAGGGCGTTTCTCGATGAAAATGCAGCAGCCAGTACTGGTTGAACGCTTGCTGATTTATCCATACCACGCCCAACGCAGAGACCAAAATGGCAATGGAGACTTTAATTGTCTGGTATATGATATTTGTGTAATCAGAAACCTGCATAAATAAACCCCGGAATGCCAGCGGGTGCAAGGATAAATGTAATGGTTAAGGCGGGAATAACAACAAGAGGGATCGCATACCATTTGATATCATTCAAAATAGGTACACATCGCATTCTTAACTTGATAATCGAAGGATAGATAACAATCAGCAAAGTATTGGCAATAACAGCGCAGGCCGATGCTGAAGAAATACTTTCAATATGTACAGTGTAAATGTTTTCAACGATCAGCAGGGCGTCTGACACGCTATTTGCTTTGAAGAAAACCCACGCCAGACAAACAAAATTAAAGGTCAGCAGCCGGGCAATTATCGGTGGAATAATCCATGACCATCTTTCCTTTAACTGTTTTGTCCAGACGTTATAGATAACCACTCCCAGGCCATGAAGCGCCCCCCACACAATAAAGGTTCCGCCTACGCCATGCCATAGCCCGGAGAGTATCATGGCAATCATCACATTAAGCTGCGTACGCCAGATACCTTTGCGGTTTCCACCAAGAGGAATATAGATATAATCCCGAATAAACGTTGACAGGCTAATATGCCAGCGATGCCAGAAATCCTGAATATTAGCTGCCAGATAGGGGTGCTGAAAGTTTTCGCCAATCTGATAACCCAGCAGTAATGCGATCCCGGAAACGAGATTGGTGTAACCGGAAAAGTTGAAGTAAATTTCCCACGCCCAACCATAAACAGCCGCCAACGAAGCCAGCCCGTGTTCACGCAGGGGAGAAAAGAATATCCCGGTAACAAATTGCTGGTCAAGCCAGGCGCTCAGCCAGAAGAGTTTCACTATCGCCAGAACGATTAGCCAAATCGCGCGCTGATACGCTTTAATGCTTCGATGCGCCGAATCAATCTGAGGCATTAACCATGTAGCCCGGTTAATTGGCCCGGCGATAATTGTAGGCATAAAGTTCATATATAACAGAACGCTAATCATATTTACATCGCGAATATCACCACGAACAACCGCTATCACCAGGCTAATCGCGTTAAACAGGTAAAAAGAAAGACCCAGCGGCAATTGTATATTGATCATCGGTAGCTGTAAATTGACAGTTAGAGTATCAATGATCCCCTGCCCCCAGACCATAATCGGAGAAAAACATTTAAAGATAAAGAAATAGATTACGACAATTGCAATTAAGACAGAGGGCAAATATATAGCCAACTTTGTTTTTCTTGAGAGTAAAATTAAAAACAGAACACATAGACTGAAAGAGAGGTGAATAAGCAATACTTCCCACCCCGCCTGACTAAGTAACCAGTATCCAGCAATCAATAGAATAAAGTTCTGTAACTTTAACCATGGCGCCACAAGCCAATAAACAATAAAGAAAATCATGAATCCCAGTAAAAACTCGGGGGTAAATAACTCTGCCATAAAAATTGCCTATACCTCAATCAGAAAATCAAAATTTACTGAATATCATTGCGCACGCTACCGCCCATCGCCGTTTCCCGTGAAGGGGACCAAAGCGCATACGGTCAGGCTGCCAGAATGTGTTTTTCTTTGTTGAATGCCCGTTTTTAGTCAGGCGCTCAGCAAAAAAGCCGGGCAATAAAACCAGTTTGCATCCGGCTTACGAGGTGGCGTACTCGTTTCAGTAATCAAAATTTATGATTTACACAGCAATAATAAATCTTATGAATAAAATAAATTCTTACCTATAAAAATGCTACGCCTGTTAAGGGTGTTAACAAATGAGACAGGAGAGTTAATATGTAAATATCAGTTTCACTATCTCTCTGTCATGGTGTGTTTTTATCGCTCAAAAATTTAAATAATAACTGTTTACTGCCGCAGAGACTGACGCTGCTTTTACTTGCGTCGTTCATAGAGAACTTAATTTCAAAAATTAATTATTTCTGCCACGTAACAATTTCTTGTCACTCGCGTAAGAAACGGCGCAATAGCGCTTAATAAACAACCAGATAAATTCATACAATTAACAAAAACCATCAAAGTAAATTCACACTCGTTATTAATATAGATTTTCAGCCACTCTTTTATTAGCTAACCTGACCAAATAATGGCTTGAAATTATTGTTAATAAGTGAAATTCATTATCGACCATCATTCCAATAAAAATTATTTCTTGAAAAGAAACAATTCATATTTAGTATAAACAAAGGAATTAAATAACCTCCTCAAACAAATACATGCATATTATTCATTGATTTTTCGAAAAAAAAGAGTGGGTATTAAGATTATGTATGGAAACGGCCTGTCTTAATAAAGATTTTCTTCCAGTCAAAGTAGCGCCATAGCGCTACCATGAAATCTACGACCTGAGTTGACGAGTCAAATCTAGCAAACCATACCTGAGGTCTGCCCGACGTATCGCCGTACAGTTATTTAAGAAAAGTCATGATATACACTGGCGGGCAACAGGCTCATTGGTATGTGAAAGCCAGATTATCGTGCCCCCGTCTGTAGTTATTTTATGGGCACGTTCTTCATGTTGCTGGTAAATTAGTTAAGCTTAATAATAATACAGTATTTCGGCGGCTCTTTTTTTATGAAGCTAAACATTACCAGGCAGCACTTCCAGTCTATTCCGGCATGATGAAAACGCTGTCTTTATCATCTCGCTTCAGCAGTTGCCAGAGGGCACGGTGTTTATTGCCGTGTTTATCTTCAAAATAAGGCATCTTCTGCCCTTCCCGCGTTTGAATATAGTCGGTGGTGCCGTTGACAATCGTGGCCCACTGGCCCGCGTAAGGCGCAATATCGTCTGTCCAGCAGCTTATCCGCACCGGATCTTTTGCCGCTGGCATGGTGGCAAGCGGCGGAAGGTCTACATCAAAGCGGGCAAGCCACCGGGCAGTTGAGCTGTCGTCAAACCGGATTTCGCCGGCAATCGAGCCATACCCCAGGCTACCAATTTCTGGTGCACGGATAGGTTTAAGCACCTTATTCACTTTCACGTACAGTTCAGGATATGGGTTATCCTTAACCCAGCCTAACTCCGGCCATTCTCCGGCGCGGATAATAACACCAGCATCATAAGGTATTATCTCAATCGATGCGTTGCCCAGAGCACTACGCAAATACTGAATTCCACCCAGTTTATTTAACCAATCATTATTAAAAAAGGTGTGCCAGTTTATCGAGCGAATGCCTTCACGTGAGTGTTTATCTGTTTTAGAATTTGTGATATCAAGACCAAGAAACTCCTGTCCAATTTCATATTCCAGATGCTGGTATCTTTCTTTTTCTTGGCATTGTTGTATGCCTAACCCCATAAGACCGTGCATGGGGTGAAGTATATTGCAAAATTGAAACAATAGCCTTTCAAGGTAAACTTTCTCTTTTAATTCGGATACAGGAAGATAAAATACAAAAAATGTCACTGACCTATGAATATTTTCAAAACATCCAGCATTAGAGCCACATTCAATAAGGTAATCACTCACATACCGAAAACCTTTATTAGAACCCCAGTAAAAATGACAGACATCACCATAACTATTAGCAATATTCATTTTCATATCTTTTGGAGGAATAGTTCTGTAACCTCGCGCTTTATTGGGATCATTTGTATATCCCCACGCCAACTTTTCACCGAATTCATTGTGGTAAAGCTGCCAGGCTTCAGCTATTCTGGCCCGGTTTTCTTTGGTATATCCTTTATCCAGGTAAAACCATGCCACTAATCCCACCTGTAAGGCGTTATGGTGTTCCGGGTCATCTTCCGCACCGTAAGTAAAATCGTATTCGGCCTGCTTAAATTACTCAAAAAAGTCCATTTATCCGCTCCTTAATCGGGCCAGTAAACAAAATCCTGCGCTTGCTTCAGGGTAAATGTATTTGATGGCTGTTCTTCAGGTTCAGCCGCCGTCGCCATGCCGAGGTTGCCTGCCGGCAGCAAAAAGGTGGTTGCCGTTCTGGCATACTGCACCGCATTCCCGGCAATCATGCCCGTCAGGCTTTCTCCCGTCGCTACCGCGGCGGCTCCCAGGCCTGCCGTGGCGGGAATAACAACCATTGGCCCCGTCAGCAGGGCCCCGAGAAACCCGGCGGCTCGCTCCCGCTCCTGCGCCTGTCGGGCGATATCCCCGGCATCTTGCTGCGGTTTTAAGGTATTGACCTCCATGCCCGCAGGAGGCACCCAGTAGTCGCCGGCCAACTGGTAGAAATGGTGTTGTACCTGACGAAACTCCTGCTCCATTTCTCCTTCCAGCAGGTGATACGCTGGCACATCCGGGCGCAGGCAGATCTGTTCGTTTTCTCCCTGCGCATCCGCTACCGGTTTATAGACCGGCTCCTGGACGGCATCCCGTATCCACTCGCGTTTGCGTTTGTCGTCTATTTGACAGACGTCGGTTTCAAGTAGACGGAAATTATCCTCATTGCCAGCTATGTTCATATAATTTATTTGCTGTTCACGACTTAATCTGTCCCCCGGAAACTTAATCTCAATCACCGTATGAATATTTCCCTGGCTAAAGGCAGCGTTACCCGTCAGGGTGACGTCGCTGATTCGGATAACATCCGGTATCCGAAAGCTCCCCTTGCGTTTGAGCACAATATCCAGCGCATCATCCAGCATGATGTCACCAGCCTCCGGCGCAGGTAGTGTTTCCAGTTCATCCCGCGTCAGCAATTCGATAACGCGCTCCACTTCCCCCTCGGCCATTTCCCGCAGGCGCATTTCATGACCTTGTTTTATCAGGCGATATTGCGCGAGCAGGAAGCTGCTCGGCCAGTTAGGGTGCCGCCTGCTCATTAGCGGCGAGGGCGGATTGCGCGTCATGTCGTAGCCCACTTCGCCAATGTAGGGAAAATGGTAATTAAAGTTCCTGTCATCCTGCCGAATAAGCCGGGTCACCTTTCGCTGATACATCATCTTCCCGTCGGAGCGCTTTACGGGATATTTCAGCGCGTAGTTAACCTTCTCGCACAGGTACCATAAATCCAGCGGATTGGTGACTCTGGCCACCGTACCTTCAGGCGCTTTTACTGTTGTTGCCGTTCTTTGCGGCTCGCCCGGCATGCCGGCGGCTCTCTTCCCTGCTGCCATCAGTTTTCCTCATTGTCGTAATCTGAAAAATCGAGCGACAGCGAGGTGCGGCTATCCCAGTAGCTGGCGCTGAAATATTCCCGGCGGAAATGTTCCGGGTGCGGTGTCAGCGCGATTTCCTCACTCTGTTTGCTCCAGGCGCGCTGCGTCTCACCGTTGGCATCGGTTTCACCGCGCAGCGTGCCGCCCGAAAACGTGAGCGTATAGGGGAAGCCAGCCAGCGGCTCATTCGTTGCTTGGTCGCGCACAATAAAGAATTCGCTGTACCCATCCGCTATGGGCATAACGAGCATCTCCTGCGCCATCGCAGCCGCCGCCCCTACATACGTTCGCGGCACCTTGCGCAGATACACTCCGGTCGTGCCATATTCGATTTTCCCTTGTTCTATTTTCAGGTAGCTGCCGCCGCCGATAAGCGTGATGCGCTTCTTGCCGGCAAAGGAAATATCTCAACCAGTATTTTTTTATTTTTATTTAGATGAAATTCTTACATATTAATATAAACTTTAGCCACCATAGTTGATAAAATGAATATAAACAGCTTTATTACCAATAATTCCTACCTTCTCATCATCCTCCGTAGATGTCCTGAGCTGGATAACAAAAATTTGGCTCTCTTTAGGTAAACATAGGCCATTACTTAATTTACCATTTAAGCAATAATAATCATCCCCCATCCAATAATCTAACTCACTTTGATCATAGGGTGTTGACAACTTATTATCTATGACAAGTATACTGTCACAGTCATTATCAAGAGGTTTCCAGTTTCTCATAATACCCTCACTAAAACGAAACCACATTTTTTTCAAAGAAACTCTCGACAAAGGCGCATTATCAACGACGACAACCGTGGACTTACAAGTTTTCCCCCAGATATCATTATATTGAGTTTGCTGGTAGATGCTGTTTATTTCCCCCTGCCTTAGGTAAAAAATATAAAACACATAAAAGGCGCATGTTAGTATCAAAAAAGATATCAACTTTAATTTTCTCATGTTAGTCTCCCTCAATCCAAACACTAAAGTTCGCCTCATTAATAAAGGGCTTGAAATCATAGTGCTGATAACGTTGCAAAATAAACCATGAGCAAAACCAGGGGATAACTTCAAACCCTTTACCATTCATATCTGCTGTATCCAGCCCAAAATGATCCTGGATACAAAATGACAGACGTGCTTTAAAAGTTACGCTATTTGGCATACCAACATTAGCATCAAAAACATCAAGCTCATCGATATATATGTTTGTTGAATATGTATCATGAATAGCGATACCGAGTCCATTAACCCAATCATAATCATCAAACTTTGGTAGCTTTATCCGGCTTCCTATGTCGTTACTTAAATTCTCCAGATCCAACATAGATAATGGCTTGAAATTATTTTCATTTAATCTTTGACTGATCAGCCTTTTAATTTCTTCAACGCACATCTTCGTGGTTTTATGCTCTAAAAAGGCTTTATTAAGAAGCTCATGCCTCAATATACCACCTTCGTTCCTTTTAAATTTATCCAGCATAATTCTAATTAACGGAGAATATTCCCCCCAGGCAGTCCATTCGGCCATATTGTCCATTGTGGCGAAATGCTCTTCCAATGTCTTGTCAAAATTAAAGAAACTCTTCTTAAGTTCCTTGCCATAAATATTAATCTTGTTTACCTTTCCCTGCTCCAGGATCTGCTCTTTGTTTAAATCTCCGTGACGCATATCATCAACAGTGAAATCATTCATTTTTTTATGCTTAATACTATTAGCACTTGAATAGATGAGCCGGCGTTCTGCTTTCTGTAGTTGGATAATCAGGCCTCGGGGATCGAAATGCCAGACCTGGCCAGTTAACTCGCTCTGAATACTTGCTGGCAGTTTTTCAAAAAACGATAACGCCTTCACATATTCCTTCAGGGCCGTGTAACTCTTATCATTCATGGGTTCAGACAACGAAGCATTAGGTTTTTTTAGCCATGAAAATCGTGCATCAAATGATGAAAAGTCCCACTCCAGGGGAAATTTACAAATAAACCGGGTGAAATCCGCACACCGTTTCTCCCGTGCTTTTTTTACTATTTTTGAATTGCATTGGCTGTCTGGGGTTAAATCATCGTCTACAAGAATCCATCCGGCCCAGTCCGGAAAATCAGCATCTGTCCAGGTCTTAATTTTAGGTGAGGATACATCTACCCATCCCTCGCCACCAGGGTAAATCACCTTAACCCACTCACTATATATTTGATGTCCCCTGACGACCGGTGTGGGCTCGCAAATATAGTCTACAGCTATCGCCGTTTCTCCCACCAAATCGTAACTTCCATCAACCTTACGCATCGTGCGTGTTTTCGTTCCTTCATGGACAATATAGAGCTCTATAGAAGTGTGACAAAATGGGAAGAGTGATAACTCATAAGGCGAGTTTCCATTATATACGGGCGTTCCCGCAGGAAAATAAAAGTAGCGATTACCGTAGCGAGATTTAGCTCTACCCGAAGCACTAATATCCAGATACCCGCGATCACGACCACAAATTATCTTCAACATTTCAGCAGAGCAGCACATCTGAAAATGGTAAGCGTCGCGTCCACCAACCATACCTGTTGCACCAATGATCTGCCCCCGTCTGACGTTAATACCAGACTTGCTCAGAATTTCCGGGCGCACCTGCTTCATATGCATTGTGAGTGAATAAAACACGCAGGTTTCCGGAATTTCACCAATCAGCATTTCATGGCGGATAAGCACACAACCGTTATCCGTTGCACCCTCATAGTTGAGAGGTTTCGTACCTCGTTTTTCTGGTGAAGCCGGATAGCTTGCCCAGACAACCACACCATCAGCAACAGTTCTCAGCGGGTTAGCGAACACACCTGAATCAGTATGAGGGATGTGAATTCCGCCATGCCATGACTCAACGCCATTTACAGGAAAACCCCGAGCCGGGTCGACAGGCATAGTACGCATAACCCAGGAGGCATAATCTTCATCATCCTTACGGGGAAATGAAATTGGCGGTGAAATATGCATTAGCGAGCTCCTTGCTTATGAAAATAAAAATACGTTGAGTGCCGCAGGCATTTCTTCAACACTATTGTATGAAGGCAAATCAACAGCCATCGCAGCCGCCGCCCCTACATACGTTCGCGGCACCTTGCGCAGATACACTCCGGTCGTGCCATATTCGATTTTCCCTTGTTCTATTTTCAGGTAGCTGCCACCGCCGATAAGCGTGATGCGCTTCTTGCCGGCAAAGGAAATATCGCGGGTGGAGGTCATCGTCAGCTTCTTCTGTGCCGCCAGACTCATCCTGCCGTTCTGCGCCTGCATCCCGACTGGCCCCTCGCCGGATTTCAGGCTCAGCGGGCCGGTGTGGGCAAACAGGCCGAGTTTGTCACCCGCCAGCGCTGTCATATTCCCCATCACGCCGACACTGATATCGCCCCCGGCATTGATGGCCACGTTTTTAGCGGCGGCAAGCTGCATATGCTCACCGCTGGTGAACGCCACGCCTTGCGGGCCATGAGCATGAATCATCTGGTTGAGCGGCCTGAGGCGCTCGTTAAACATGGCGGTCTGGCTGGCGATATCCGCCAGCAATGCCTGCGCCTGCTCTGCGACGCGGCTAAGCTCTTCAATCTGTTGCAGACAAAGCGTGATTTCTTTCAGGGCCGTTTCCATGTCCAGCACTTCGCCTGCGGCTCTGGCCTGCCCTTCAGCGGTGATGAACAGCCCTTTCGCCACGCGAATGACGCCATACTCATCGGTGCGCAGTTCAAAACCCGCGCCACGCGACTTTCCCTGCGCGTCAGCGACCTGCCCCTCATTAAGCTGTGACGCGCCATAAGGCGTGGTCAGCGCGATATGCTCTTCGCCGCGCCGGTCTTCCATGCGTAACTCGTTGTCGCCCGCGGTACGCAGAATGTTCTGGCTACGGTTGTCGCGATTCACCACATCAGCATGTTCAGAATCATGCAGCGCATAGGCAATGTAGGGCTGATCGATATCGCCATGACGCCAGGCGATCGCGACTTCTGTGCCATCAATAAGCGGCATATGCCAGCCTGCGTCCTCGGCGGTATAAGGCTTCGCCATTCTCAACCACACGTAGCCAAAACCCCGCTCGCTGTCGCTGCGGTCAACATCAAGCCTGACCCGGTAACGGCCGTACTCATCAAGATGGGCGTAGATATCGTGTTTCTCGCGGCTTTCCACACGGGCGGGCAGCGTTCCGTGAATTTCAGGGCGCGGCGGGCAATCAGGGCGAAAGCAGTAGCGCTCGGTGTACGGCTGTCCCCACACTGAAACATGCAGGCGGGAGTCACGCGCGCCCCGATACGTCAGCAGGGTCATTAACACACCATTTTTCAGCGCGGTGATGACATCACCCTGGGGTTCCAGCACCTGGCCGGGCTCCAGATGGGGCGCGTTGCTGAAAAGATGCAGGCGGACTGATTTGTTCAGTTCACGCTCATGATCAATGCGCGCATAAAAGGCGCCGCTCTCCGTCGCGGGTTCAGGATCGCGCTCGTCCCCCTCTTCCTGATAGATGTCGCCATAGCGGTAATGCTCGCCTGTCGTCACTGCCTCACTGCGCACAGCAACCTGCGCCTGCATGGGCGACGTGGCGTTACGGTAGTTATAACGGTTCAAATAAGTCCGCCCTGATACGACGGTGTGCCAGCTACGCACGCCCCAGACGCTTTCCTCCGCCGACAACCCGGATGGCTCCCGGTAAGGCAACCGGATATCGAATTCATACTGAAGCTGCGTGTCGCCAAAAACCACCACATCAAGTTCTGTCGCGTCGTTCATCGCAAAGCGAAACCAGATGCCCACTTCGGCCAGAATCCGCTGGATAAATTCAAGATCGGTTTCCCGCCACTGGGTGATGATGTCGCGGTACGGGTATTCGCGGGAAAGCCGAAACTCAAAATCCGGCCCCTCCAGGCCATGCGCGCGCAGCACCTGCTCTACAACTTCAGGCACCGACTGGTTCTGGAAGATGGCGCAGCGACGGGTACGGGAGAGCAAAGCGAGACGAGATTCCAGCGTGACCGCATAATGAGACTGGTCAGCGTTTGTTGACAGCCATTCCAAACGGGTAATGACACCATAAATAGTTTTCAGCCCATTCATATCAAAACGGGCATACTTCATCAGGGCATCCTCGCGCTGAACGGTGTGCGGCGTGGTAAATTCAATTCGCCACGAAAAAGGTTCACTCAGCGCCTCCCGCCCTCTGAATATCAGCACATCGGGTTTTACAGGGCAGCAGTTAATATCCAGGTGATAACGCGATAAAGAAATATTACCGGTGATTGCTGTATGTTTCATTCACTTACATATCCCTGTAATAATAATGCTTTTATTTCAAAAGCACTTTAATGAAGTGATTATTCTCTTTTAATTATCTGCCAAAAACAAGTTATCGAAATTATCGCCGCGTTATTACAACGGATTTATTTGACCGTATCGCTAAATGCGCGTGTCTATGGTGGCCCAGTACGTGTTAACAAACACGACAATGGTTTTTTGTTTCATTCATTACTTATTATGTGAAGCCTAACTTGATTCATATTATTTATGTATTTGTGTTACCAGACCGTTATTTCCGCTCCAGATGAGTAAAACTCAATAAAAGAGATGACATCTGATACATCCCTCTATAAATCGCGCGTTCTGGTAACGCATCGGGGAAATGAGCCCTGGAGACAGGAGCTTTTAATTTGCACTTAAAGCGTTACGCCGGTAGCGGCTTTGCCATCGAAATATCTGCGTTCTGGATAAAGTTGCTGGCTAATAAACTTCATCGCTCCCATTGTTTCTCTCCTTGCAATCCCCCCCTTTTGCGCTAAACAGTAATTTTTACTCAAGTGAAGGATCGCTGATGCCGCTCTCCCGTCCGCTGTATCTCTCTGTCGGCACATTGCTGCTGGCGCTGCTGCTTATTCTCACCGCGCTGACCACCGAACGACGGCTCACCTGGATGATGGAAGTGGTGCCGGTGTTTATCGTGGTGCCGGTGCTGTGGGCCACCGCCAAGCGCTACCCGCTCACGCCGCTGCTTTATGCGTTGATTTTCACCGGCTGCGTGTCGCTTATCGTTGGTGGGATGTATTCCTACGCGCGGGTGCCTGTCGGGTTTATGGTGCAGGAGTGGCTCGGGATGGCGCGCAACCCGTATGACCGGTTCGGCCATGTGTTGCAGGGTTTAGTAGTGTCGCTGTCGGCGCGGGAGGTGCTGGCGCGCGGCGGCTACCGGCTCGGCGCGAAAATGCTCGCATTCCTGGTCTGCTGCGTGACGCTTGCTATCAGCGCCTTTTACGAGCTGATTGAGTGGTGGGTGGCGCTGGCGCTCGGCAAAGACGCGGATGATTTTCTCGGTACGCAGGGCGACGAGTGGGACACGCAGGCGGATATGCTTTGCGCGCTCCTCGGCGCGTTTATCTCGGTGTTTGCGCTGGCGCGCGGCCACAACCGCCAGCTTAAACGCGTAATGCGCGAATAAAAAAGCCGCCCGCAGGCGGCCTGATGCGTTTAGCGCTTGCGCACCTCCGGCAGGAAGAGATCGCCGCGCAGCACGCCGCTGCCCAGCACATCCTGCGTCTTCTCATTCAGCCAGCCCACAATCCGCGCGGCCATGACGTCCATCGAATATTCGATGGCCGGGATCGTCGGCACGCCCGGCATTTGCAGCGTACCCGCGAGGCTGAAGACCATGATGTCGTCCGGCACCGATTTATTAAATGCCTGAAGCTGCGGAATAACCCGCTGCGCCTCCTGATCGTCCGCCACCAGCAGCGCATTGAAGTTAAGCGTCGTCGCGTTGTTGAGCAACTCCTGTAACGCCACCGAGGAAGAGGTGGCGTCCATAAACACCAGATTGCGGTTAAACGGCAGGAAGTTGCGCTCCAGCGCCAGCTTATAGCCGAGCAGCACCTGATCGGCGAAGCCGTTGCCCTGCGGATAAATCAGCGCTATCTGGCGGCGGTTCTGCCGAATCAGATAGTTACAGGCGGTTTCCACGGCGAACGCGTGATCGTAATGCAGACTGGGGGCGTTTTCGCTCTCCATGCAGTCCACGAGGATCACATTTTCCTGGGTGATGTTTAACGGAAACCGCGCGCCGATAATCAGCACGTCGTCACACAGGCCGCTGGTGAGCTCGTCCAGCGCGTTCATCACTTCATGCTTGCTGTTGGCGAAGCGCAGCAGCAGGTGTTTCTGGTGCTGGCTGAGCTGTTTTTCCAGCGCGTAGAGATAGCCCGTGGTCTGGTTGATATTCTCCTGCGCGCAGATAACGCCGATACAGCCGGTGCTCTGGCTTAACAGCGACTGTGCGATAACATTGGGCCGGTAATTGAGTTCATCGACGGCTTTTAGCACGGCCTGACGGCTGGCTTCCTTCACGCCGCGCGATCCGCTCAACACCCGTGACACCGTGGCCTTTGAGACCCCGGCCAGACGCGATACGTCGTTGATTGTTGACATCTTTTTCCCCTGGCAGAAACCTGGCTTTCTGCGTCAAATCTTCATCAAAAATCGTTCAGATGATAACCGCCTGAAGTATATCCGTTTCCCGAAATCATGGAAACCGATTTTCCGTTTCGTGTCCGTGGTACGCATTTCTCCCGAAAAGCTGTGACACAAATCCAATTAATTCTCGCGATAAAGCGGAGATCATGACGGGTTTCACACTTCTCTTTTTTATAAATGGAAATCGGTTTCCATATCCTATCCAATCATCTCCGCAATAAGTTTTTACATTTAAGGATGAGGCCATGTACAAGATTATGCTGTGTTGCTCTGCGGGGATGTCCACCAGTCTGCTGGTGAGAAAGATGGTTGACGCGGCAGGAGAACGGGATCTTCCCGTACAGATTGAAGCCTGGGGCGTTGCCGAATTTGATACGCAGTTTCCAAAGTATCAGGTGGTGCTGCTCGGGCCGCAGGTGAAGTATATGTTACCGACGCTGTCGCAAAAGGCTGCCGCTCACGGCATTCCTGTTCAGGCCATCGACATGATGGATTACGGAATGCAGCGTGGCGACAAAGTGCTGGATTACGCGCTCTCGCTTATTGAAGCCGCGCATTAGAAACAGGATCTCGCCCATGAGTTCTTTATATCAGTCGATGGTTGCCGTTATTGAACAGACGATTACGCCGCTCGCCGGGAAACTCGGCCAGCAGAAATATGTTATCGCCATTCGTGACGGCTTCACCGCGGCGCTGCCGTTCATGATTATCGGCTCGTTTATGCTGGTGTTTATCTTCCCGCCGTTCTCTGCCGATACCACGGTCGGCTTTGCCCGCGCCTGGCTCGATTTCTCGCAGACGTACCGCGAACAGCTAATGCTGCCGTTTAATCTCAGCATGGGCGTGATGACCTTTTTTATCTCCGTTGGCGTCGGCGCAAGCCTGGGGCGTCAGTTCCAGCTCGATCCCGTCATGGCGGGCCTGCTGGCGTTTATGGCGTTCCTGCTGGTAGCGGCCCCCTACGCCGACGGCAAAATCTCCACGCAGTATCTCTCAGGCCAGGGCATTTTCACGGCGCTGATTACGGCGATTTACTCCACCCGCGTCTACGCGTGGCTCAAGGAACACAAGGTGACCATCCGCCTGCCGAAAGAGGTGCCGACCGGCGTGGCGCGCTCGTTTGAAATTCTCATTCCGGTTATCGCGGTGATGGGAACGCTGCACCCGCTGAACCTGTTCATCGAAGCGCAAACCGGCATGATCATGCCACAGGCGATTATGCATCTGCTGGAGCCGCTGGTTTCCGCGTCGGACTCCCTGCCCGCCGTACTGCTCTCGGTGTTGCTGTGCCAGATCTTCTGGTTCGCGGGCATTCACGGCTCGCTTATCGTCACCGGCATTATGAACCCGTTCTGGATGGCGAATCTCTCCGCCAACCAGGCGGCGCTGGCCGCGGGCGCTGCGCTGCCGCACACCTATCTGCAAGGCTTCTGGGATCACTACCTGTTGATCGGCGGCGTCGGCTGCACCCTGCCGCTGGCATTTTTACTGCTTAAAAGCCGGGCGACGCACCTGCGCACCATCGGCAAAATGGGCATCGTGCCGAGCTTTTTTAATATCAACGAACCGATTTTGTTCGGCGCGCCGATCATCATGAACCCCATTCTGTTTATCCCGTTCGTCTGCGTGCCGCTGGTCAACGCCGTACTGGCCTGGACCGCCACACGACTGGGGCTGATTGAACAGGTGGTGTCGCTCACGCCCTGGACGACGCCTGCGCCCATCGGCGCTTCCTGGGCCGCCAACTGGGCGCTGGCCCCGGTGGTGATGTGCCTTATCTGCATGGTGATGTCAGCGCTGATTTATCTGCCGTTCCTGCGCGCCTATGAACGCTCACTTATTAAGACCGAAGAGCTGAAAGCGCGTAACGCGGCCCCACAGGCGCAAACCGTGACCGGATAATTCCCGTCGCGCCAGGGACGGCGCGGCTCAAATAACGACACCGGAAATAACAGGCATTAAACGCGTGGCGGTATTTCGCTATGCGGGGAGCGTTACGCCTTTTTATTCCCTTTCATCAATGAAGAGTAACAAAGAATGATTGCACTGGAAGAAGCGGTAATGGAAATCATCGTCAATGCGGGGCAGTCGCGCAGCCTCTGCTTTGAAGCGCTGCACGCCGCCCGGGCGGGCAATTTCAGCGAGGCGCAACACCTGCTGCGCGAAGCCGACGGCTACGCCCGTCAGGCGCATAAGATGCAGACGAAGCTGATTGAACAGGACGCGGGCGAAGGCCGCCAGCCGATGACCTTAATTATGGTGCACGCGCAGGATCATTTAATGAATTCCCTGCTGGCGCGCGAATTTTCTGAAGAGCTGATTCATTTATATCAGCGTCAGTAAATAAATTATTTTATTCGCGGCAGAAGATCCTCTGCGGGCGATAAATAAACCGCTGTACCCGAAACGACGTAAATACGCTTTCCCGATGATAGCGCATTAATTCTGGCCCGCCAGAAGGGAGAGCTTTTGTCTTAATAATAGTGACGATAAAGAGATAATTATGACTACGTTAAAAAAACTTCCATTAGCCCTGGCGGTTATCGCCGCCCTTTGCCCTGTATCTGTGCTCGCTCAGGAATACACCCAGGAACAGATTGACGCCATGGTGGCGAAAGCGGTGGATAAAGCACTGGCCGAGCGCCAGGCGAAAATCGACGCCGCCATGAACAAAAAAGCCGATGTGGTCACCGAGCCGCAAAGCCCAGCCCAGACGCCGGATCTGGCGATTCCGTTCGGCGTGAAGTTTACCGGCTACGCCCGTTATGGCGCGCATTACCAGAGCGGCGATCAGAAATATGTCGCGGTTGACGGCTCCTATAACGGCGCCTCCGCCATTGGCCGTCTCGGCAACGAAGGCAACGGCGGCGAATTCCAGCTCTCGAAGGCCTTTAAAGGCGGCAACGGCGCCATCTGGGATGTCAACGTGATGTTTGACCACTGGGGCGACGAAGTGAACCTGAAAAAAGCCTACGCGGGCGTGACCAATCTGCTGGAATCGAACCCGAACGCCTATTTCTGGGCCGGCCGCGATTTCCACCAGCGTCCGCAACAGGGTATCAACGACTACTTCTGGATGAACCACGACGGCCAGGGCGCCGGGGTGAAAAACTTCGATCTGGGCGGTGTTCAGTTTGATGTGGCGGTGGTGGCCGCTGTGGAATCCTGTAGCCCGGAAGTGATGGAAGACGAAGCGAACCCGTCGCGCATCACCTGTACCGGCGGCTCCGGCACCGGCGATAAAGGCAACTACGCGGCGACATCGAAAATTCACGGCATGAAAGTCGGCCCGCTCGATCTGGAGCTGTACGCCAACTACGGCTTTGACTCAAAAGCCGTCGATCGCGATGAGCGCCTGAAAGCCTGGCAGGGCGGCGTGGTGCTGAGCCACACGAATGACAGCGGCGTGAATAAGCTCATCGCCCGCTACTCCGATAATTCAGATAACAGCGTGTATAACAAAACCGACGATCTGACCACGGTATACGCGAGCTTCGAAGGGCTGCACAGATTCACGCAGCAGGCGCAGGTGGAGTATCTGCTGGCGTTCCACGATTACGACAATGACCGTGACGATCGCGATAACCGCCGCAACTATAACGCCATCGTGCGTCCGATGTATTTCTGGAACGACGTCCACTCGACCTGGCTTGAAGCAGGCTGGCAGCGCGTTGATTACCAGGAAGGCGGCGATAACAGCGGCTGGAAAGTGACGCTCTCGCAGAACATGTCTATCGCGATGGGCCCGGAATTCCGCCCGATGCTGCGCTTCTACGTGACTGGCGGCGAAGTGGATAACAAACGCACCGCGCGCGTCAACAATACCGACGACACCACGCTCGATTCGCTGAATATCGGCGCGATGTGGGAAGCCTGGTGGTAATCAGGCTGGGATAACGTACGCAAAAAAACCCGCCGCCGGCGCACCGGGGCGGGTTTTGCTGTTTATCGCGCGTTACGCCGGGCTTGCTGCGGGTGGGGTTCGGCCCTCTTCAGCCGCCTCCTGCGGCTTTTCTTCTTCCGGCACATCAGGCTGGATAATCACACGGCTTGGCAGCGCAAGCCGCACGCCCAGCTCCTGAAGCCCTTCCATAATGCGCAGGTTAATCTCCTGCTGCAGGTCCATGTACTGGTTGTAATCCGCCGTATTAATGATGTGCACCACTTCGTAGGTCAGGCGATCCTGATCAAAAGTGGCGAAGTGCGCGCGGTCGAAACGGGTATCACCGCTCTGCTCGATAATGGATTTCACCATCGGGCCAATCTGGCGCAGCTTCTCCGGCGGCGTGGCAAGCGAGACGCCAAAGGTGAATACGATACGGCGCGTCTGCATGCGCTTGTAGTTGTGAATGGTTTGCTGAAGCAGAATGGCGTTCGCGCAGACAATCTGCTCGCCGCTTAAGCTACGGATACGCGTGGTTTTCAGGCCGATATGTTCGATGGTGCCGGAGACATCGTTAAAGACGATGAAATCGCCAATTTCAAAGGGTTTGTCAAAGCCAATCGAGAGCGAGGCGAACACATCGCTCAGCACCGTCTGCACCGCCAGCGCGATGGCGATACCGCCGACGCCGAGGCTCGCCACCAGCGCGGTGATATTGACCCCGGCGTTAGCAAGAATCGACAGCAGCATCACCGCCCAGATCAGCGCGCGGATTATCAGCCCCAGAATAACCATCGTCACCGGATTACGGTGCGTGCCAGGGCGCATTAGGGAATGGTGCAGCCACGACTGCACCGCCTGATCGAACCAGAGCGCGATTTGCAACGCCAGCACCAGGAACCAGGCGTGGGAAATGGTACTGTGTATCCGGTCAGGCAGGCTGACAAACTGCAAACTGAAAAGAAAGGCGGCGAAGAGGATCAAAATGCGTCGCGTCTTTCTTAATACGTCGAGAAAGACCTTATACGCTGAGCCGTTATTATGTTCCTCCGCCCAGCGCGCGATGCGCTTGTGCAGTATCGCGAGAATTTTACTGACGACCCAGTAAGTGACGAGGGTTATCGCCAGCACCAGCAAGACATTTCCCCAGAACGTTAATGATGTCATCAGGCGCAAAAAATTGGTGTGCAGAATGTAATCCATTCTTCCTCCCTGGTCGGTAGCCCTAAAGTGAAACCTGAGTATAGACCATCGCTAAGAGGGCTCTTTTCATAGGGTTAGGCTGTCTTCGAGCATAAAAAAAGCCCCTTCATCAGAAGGGGCTTAATGCAGAAATTAACAGAGCGGGGCTTCACGCCGTAACGGCTTAATACCCTTTGGAGCGGGAGATTTTATCCAGATACCCCATCACAAACGCCGACAGCACAAATGTCAGGTGGATAATGACATACCACATCAATTTATTATCCGGCACGTTCTTCGCATCCATAAAGACGCGCAGCAGGTGAATGGAGGAGATAGCGACAATCGACGCTGCCACTTTATTTTTCAACGAGCTGGCGTCCATTTTCCCCAGCCAGCTCAGTTTTTCCTTACCTTCATGAATATCAAGCTGGGAGACGAAGTTTTCATAGCCGGAAAACATCACCATGACCAGCAATCCGCCCACCAGCGTCATGTCTACCAGCGACAGTAACAGCAGGATCAGATCCGCCTCAGCAATCGTCAGAATGTTCGGCAGAACGTGAATAATTTCCTGGAAGAATTTGACGGTCAGCGCCAGCAGCGCCAGAGAAAGCCCGAAATAAACCGGGGCCAGCAGCCAGCGTGAGGCGTACATTGCGTTTTCGATAAAGCGTTCCATAGCGTCCTGAAAAATAGCCAGAATGGCTTTCAGTATAACGCACAGAGGTGACGGTCTGACAACAGACGGAAGGGATCAGACCTGGGTGATATCGACCTGCGGGCGCTGGAACTCGGGCCAGACGATCGCCACCAGTTGCGGATAGGCTTCCTGGCTGAATTCATGGAAGCAGTGGCGCAGGTTGAGCACTTCGATATCAGAGAAAGTGACTAACTCACCGTTCAGACAGCGTTTTTTTAAATTATCGTAATATTTATAAACGGCTGAATTAAGATTACTGCAACGGCGCTGCGCCTCAAATAAACCCGGCGTGGCGTTCAGTTCTTCAAATGTCATTTTTTTAATGGTGGCGTTCGTAAAATCGATATATTCATGATTAACGCGCCAGTACCACAATGGCGTAATTGCGTTAAGGAGCGCGGAGAAATGGTCCTCGCCCTCTTCTTTGTTACGCGGCGGGATGGGATCTGCGCCAGAAGCGTTGTCTGGTTTATTGGCACCATTTTCTTTCATAAAAAAAAGCACGCCGCTTAAAAGCAGCAGCAAGGTAATGACAGAATAAAAAATACTGTTCATGCGCAGGCTCCGTTTTTTTTGATTTTAATTTTCCGGCATGTTATTGTCAACGAAAACCATCCGGCGTATTTCTTTATCCTTCTGATATAAAAGGAAATAACATCAATGTTGCCCGACAATCTTGTGCCGGCGCGTTATCGTATTCCCACACCCGACAACCACCCCTCCGGCGAACAAAATAGCGAAAATTTAACTCAGGGAAAGCCAAAGCTCGAAGAATATGAAACGGACATATTGAGCGGCAAATCTCTGGCGGGCCAGAGCGGCAACGTACTGCTGGAAGAACGCGACCGCCATATTAAAGCACGCCTGCTCAGTGTGGTTAAAATTGAGGCTTACACTAAAGTCCTGAATAAACTGGTCGAAGATAATGCTATTAGCGCTGAAGAATTGGCTGAACTGATCGCCACGAAAACCGCGCAGATAAATGAAGCGGGTAATAAAATTTGGCTTAATCTCATTACCCAGGAAAAAGACGCCCCCGTTTTTTATAAGTTCGAGGATTAACTGGCGTGACGGAAATAACCTCCAGCCACCAATATTTCACTTTAGATAAGCAAGAAGAACAGAAATTTATCTTAAGTCAGAATTTGCAGGCGCTGATTAATGAAAAAAATGAAGCCATTGCCGGTTATACCCGAGCCGTGCTGACGATCCCGGCTGCCCTGGTTCAACTGAAATGGCAAAATCGCCGCGAAATCTATCCGTTTCTGGTGAAAGAAGAGGTTTATGGCGCTGTACTTGAAGAGATCATGAAGCGTTATCCGCAGCTGCGCGCGCAAATCCTGACGGCGATTGAAGAAAATTATCAGCAGATTAAAGCGCAGGAAGCCGAAACGCTGATGTTAAGCCGCAGGCTCGCCGAGGGTAACTGCCAGACTTCTTCCGTCACGCCGCTTCCCGAACCGCCCGTCGCCTCACCCGACAAGTAGCGCGCCCGCGTTCTGTCCGCCGTTTTCCTCCTGCGTTATTACCTCCGTCACCTGATCCAGCGTTCCGATTTGCACATCCCCGGTACGATTACGCTTGCTTCGGTCTATCAACAGCAGCGATTGCGCCGCCCGGCGCAGCAGCAGCGTTTTGTACTCCGCGTTCCACGAGCGCGCGTCCCAGATGGTGCCCGCTTCATCAATCCCCTGGCATGAGAAAAGAAACAGATCGATATCGATATGCTTCAATAACGCAGGCAGCGACGGATTTTCATAGCACGCCGCCTGACGATGCAGAATGCCGCCGGTGCTGATAAGCGTTATCTGCTCGCGTCTGGCGACCTCCTGCCCTACCCGCACGCTGTTGGTGAAAATGGTGAGCGGGATATCCGGCAACTGCCGCGCCAGATACCAGCAGGTGGTGCTGGCATCGAGCGCCACCACCATTCCGGCGTCGAGCCAGTTCAGCGCATTACGCGCGATATCCATCTTATGCGCATGGTGGCTTTTCAGGCGCGCCTGGAACGGATCGTCATGGCTTTGCACATCACGCCGCAGCGCACGCGCGCGCCCGTGGCTGCGCAGAATTTTCCCGGCGCGCTGCAGCTCGCTCAGATCGCGCCGGATGGTCTCCTGACTTACAGCAAGGCGGTGCGCCAGCGCCTGGGTGCTCAGCGCCTCATGCGCCCACAAGAGCTTGATAATCTTCTGCTGACGCTCGTTTTTCATTCTGCTGCTCCGTCGGTGATTGGCCTGAGTTGCACGCTGTTCATTATTGCAGCAGGCACACGGAAAGGAGAACCGGCCCGCGCCGGAAATACAGTAAATCCTGATAATTTTCGACAGCGCAGCATGAGGCACTACCCTTAGAGGACGCTTTGATAACGAGGAGGAACTTATGGCGAACGACCAGAACAAGATCCAGGACCCGACGACCCAGTATTTCACCGGGGAATATCCAAAGCAGAAACAGCCTGCGCCGGGCATTCAGGCCAAAATGGAGCCGGTGCCGGACTGCGGTGAGAAAAGCTACAAGGGAAGTGGTCGCCTTCAGGATCGTAAGGCACTGGTGACAGGGGGCGATTCCGGTATTGGTCGCGCTGCCGCCATTGCTTACGCGCGAGAAGGCGCGGACGTGGTGCTGAACTACCTCCCGGAGGAGCAGCAGGACGCCGAAGAGGTCAAGGCGCTGATTGAAGAGGCGGGCCGCAAAGCGGTGCTGATCCCAGGCGATCTGACCGACGAGAAATTCGCCCGCGATCTGGTGCACCGCGCCATTCAGGAACTGGGCGGGCTGGATATTCTGGCGCTGGTGGCCGGTAAGCAGACCGCCGTTGAGGATATCGCGAATCTCACCAGCGAGCAGTTCCAGAAAACCTATGCGACTAACGTGTTCGCGCTGTTCTGGATAACCCAGGAGGCGCTGCCGCACCTGAAACCGGGTGCCAGCATTATCACCACGTCATCCATTCAGGCGTATCAGCCAAGCCCGCATCTGCTGGATTACGCGTCCACCAAAGCCGCTATCCTCAACTACAGCCGCGGGCTTGCCAAACAGGTAGCGGAAAAAGGCATTCGCGTGAATATCGTGGCCCCAGGCCCTATCTGGACGCCGCTGCAAATCTGCGGTGGTCAGCCGCAGGAGAAAATCCCGCAGTTCGGCCAGCAGACGCCGCTTAAGCGCGCAGGCCAGCCGGCGGAACTGGCGCCGATTTATGTCTATCTGGCAAGCCAGGAATCGAGCTATGTCACCGCCGAGGTTCACGGTGTCACCGGCGGCGAGCACCTGAGTTAATCTCTTTCAGATGGGATAATAAAAAAGCGCGGCTTATGCCGCGCTTTTTCTTTGGCTGAAGGCGTAAGCGTTACTTCGCTTTCGTCACTTCCTGTCCGACCAGGCCGATTTTCAGATAGCCCGCCTGATGCAGCGTGTCCATCACGTTCATCATGGTTTCGTAGTCGACGGTTTTATCCGCGCGGAAGAAAATCGTGGTGTCTTTCTTGCCGCCGGTCTGGGCGTCGAGCGCGCTAATCATCGAATCACGCGTCACCGGATCGTTGCCGATAAACATCGTTTTATCCGCCTTCACCGACAGATAGACCGGTTTTTCCGGGCGCGGCTGCGGCTCGCTGGAGGCGGCCGGCAGGTTCACCTTCACATCGACCGTCGCAAGCGGTGCCGCCACCATAAAGATAATCAGCAGCACCAGCATTACGTCGATAAACGGCGTGACGTTAATTTCGTGCATTTCGCCGTTATCATCGAGATTTTCGTTAAAACGCATCGCCATAGGATTAACCTACACGCAGTTTCTGAGCGGTACGCACCGGCTGCGCCTGGGCGCTGGCTTCAAGATCCAGATCGCGGCTTTGCAGCAGCAGAACCTGGGCTGCCACATCGCCAAGCGTGGCTTTATAGCTGCCGATAGTGCGCGCGAAGATGTTATAGATAACCACCGCCGGGATAGCGGCGACAAGACCAATGGCCGTCGCGAGCAGCGCTTCAGCGATACCCGGTGCCACCACCGCGAGGTTGGTGGTTTGCGACTGCGCGATGCCGATAAAGCTGTTCATGATGCCCCACACGGTGCCGAACAGACCCACAAAGGGCGAAATCGCGCCGATGGTCGCGAGATAACCGTTGCCGCGCCCCATATGACGCCCTGCCGCCGCCACGCGACGCTCAAGACGAAAACCGGTGCGCTCTTTAATGCCTTCGTTATCTTCGCTGCCCGCCGAAAGCTCACGCTCATTCTGCGCTTCTTCAATAAGGCGCGCGCTCAGGCTTTTCGGGCCGAAACGTTCGGCCATTTCACGCGCGTCGTCCAGCGTGCGGGCGCCAGACAGCTCCTGCTGTTCGCGCTTAAGGCGGCGTTTGTGGCCAGACAGCTCAACGCTTTTACTGAAGAAAATCGCCCAGGTCACGACGGACGCCAGAATGAGGCCAATCATGACGATTTTCACCACGATGTCGGCATGCTGATACATGCCCCAGACGGAAAGATCCGTCTGCATCAAATTATTTCCCACTGTGCATCTCCAGGACGAAAGTCACAAAACTGCTCACAATGATATCAAAATGACATCGAATTGATAGTAGTTCTCATTAGTATTTGCATGGTGTGCCAGCGCGAAATTTTTTTCTTTGCGCTCAGACAGGAAAGGCGTTCAGATGACGTTTTTTCATCTTTGACGCCAAAATAAAAACAGCGCGAGGCGATGGCGATTTTCCGTGGTAACGTAGATTTAGACATCCAGACGTTCAGACAGGGGAAAGCCATGACCGACAAACACATTGAGACGGCGCTGGTGCAGGCCGGGCGCGCAAAACGTTACACGCAAGGCTCGGTAAACAGCGTGATTCAGCGTGCCTCATCGCTGGTGTTTGACAGCGTGGCCGCGAAAAAGCAGGCCACCGCCGGGCGCGCGCAGGGCGAACTGTTTTACGGGCGACGCGGCACGCTGACGCATTTTTCGCTTCAGGAGGCGATGTGCGAGCTGGAAGGCGGCGCGGGTTGCGCGCTGTTTCCGTGCGGCGCGGCGGCGGTCGCCAACACGATTCTGGCGTTTGTCGAACAGGGCGATCATGTGCTGGTGACTAACAGCGCGTATGAGCCGACCCAGGATTTCTGCACCAAAATTCTCACGAAATTCGGCGTCACCACCACCTGGTTCGACCCGCTGGCGGGCGATGGCATTGCAAAGCACCTTCAGCCGAACACCAAAGTGGTGTTTCTGGAATCGCCCGGCTCCATCACGATGGAAGTTCACGACGTGCCCGCGATTGTCGCGGCGGTACGCCGCGTCGCGCCGGATGCCATAATAATGATGGACAACACCTGGTCTGCCGGCATTCTTTTTAAGGCGCTCGATTTCGGCGTCGATATCTCGATTCAGGCAGGCACCAAATATCTGGTCGGGCATTCGGACGCGATGATAGGCACGGCGGTTGCCAACGCCCGCTGCTGGGATACGCTTCGCGAAAACGCTTATCTGATGGGCCAGATGGCGGACGCCGATTCCGCCTATGTCACCAGCCGCGGCCTGCGCACGCTGGCGGTGCGCCTGCGTCAGCATCATGAAAGCGGCCTGCGCGTGGCGCAGTGGCTGGCGGCGCACCCACAGGTAGCGCGCGTCAATCACCCGGCGCTGCCGGGCAGCAAAGGCCATGAATTCTGGAAGCGCGATTTCAGCGGGGCCAGCGGCCTCTTCTCTTTTATTCTCGACAAACGCCTTAGCGACGCAGAGCTCGCGCATTATCTCGATAATTTCGCGCATTTCAGCATGGCCTATTCGTGGGGCGGCTATGAGTCGCTTATCCTCGCCAACCAGCCGGAAGAGCTTGCAGCGATCCGTCCGGCGGGCGGCGTGGACTTCACCGGCACGCTGGTGCGCCTGCATATCGGGCTCGAAAACGTTGAAGATTTAATCGCCGATCTCGACGCGGCCTTCTGTCGTATCGCCTGAAGTGAAAAAAAACCGCGTTATCCCAGGAAAAGAGAGGGTTTGTTGAACCTGTAGTGCAGATGTAACGGCCCATTTAGAGGTACAATAAGGCAATTCCGCTGTTCCACAGGATCTCCCATGGCTGTTATCCAGGATATTATCGCTGCGCTCTGGCATCACGATTTTGCCGCGCTGGCGGACCCGCACATTGTCGGCGTGGTCTGGTGTGTGATGTTTGCCACGCTGTTTTTAGAAAATGGTCTGCTGCCGGCGTCGTTTCTGCCGGGCGACAGCCTGCTGCTGCTGGCGGGCGCGATGATAGCGCAGGGCGTCATGGATTTTGTGCCGACGCTTGTGATCCTCACCAGCGCAGCCAGCCTCGGCTGCTGGCTGAGCTATGTCCAGGGGAGATGGCTTGGCAATACGCGTATTGTGCGCGGCTGGCTCGCGCAGCTACCGGCGAAATACCATCACCGCGCCACCTGCATGTTCGATCGCCACGGCCTGCTGGCGCTGCTGACCGGTCGTTTCCTGGCGTTTGTGCGCACACTGTTGCCGACGATGGCGGGCATCTCCGGTCTCTCTAACCGTCGCTTCCAGATCTTCAACTGGCTGAGCGCCGTGATTTGGGTCGGCGTGGTGACCGGCTTTGGCTATGCGCTCAGCATGATCCCGTTTGTGAAACGCCATGAAGATCAGGTGATGACCTTCCTGATGATCCTGCCCATCGCGCTGCTGGTTATCGGCCTGCTTGGCGCGTTGCTGGTCGTATTAAAGAAAAAAACGCAGTAAGTCTTTCCGGGCGGAGCGCAGGCTCCGCTCACGACAGCGCGCGCAGGCGCGCGGCATCCTCTCCCGGCGTCACCCCGAAATAGCGTTTAAATTCACGGCTGAACTGCGACGCGCTCTCATACCCCACCTGCATCGCCGCTGCGCTGGCCTTCATCCCGTTATGCGCCATCAGCAGCCGTGCTTTCTGCAACCGCCAGGTTTTCAGGTATTGCAGCGGCGAGGTGCTGGTCACCGCTTTGAAATTATGGTGAAACGCCGAGACACTCATGTTGGCTTCCGCCGCCAGTTGCTCGACCGTCAGGCTTTCGGCGTAGCGGGTTTCGATGCGCCTTATCGCGCGGCTTATCAGGCTGAAATGCGTCTGGCGGCTTACCAGCGCCATCAGCGCCCCGCCGCCCGGCCCTTTCAGCACGTGATAGAGAATTTCACGCACGATCTGTTTGCCAAGAATGCGCGCATCCAGCGGCTGCTCTAACACCTCCAGCAACCGCTCGACGGCGCAGAGAATGTCATCGGTCAGTATGCCGGAATTAATCCCGCACGAGCACGGCGCGGGCCGGAAATGATCATCCTCGCCAATCTCCATCACCAGCGCCTGAAGCTGAAGCACATCAATATTAATGCGGATGCCCGCGAGCGGTTCCTCCGCGGTGGCGAAGGTTTCGCACTCAAACGGCAGCGGCACCGTCAGCAGCAGATATTCACGCGGATCGTAACGGAAAACCTTATCGTTGAGATAACCCGTTTTATGGCCGGAAAAGAGAAATATGATGCCGGGCTGATAAATCACCGGCGTGCGCGCGCCGGGCGTCGTGCCGTAGAGCAGGCGTATCTCCGGCGGCAAAAAAGTCAGCGTTTTTTCTTTCTCTTTTAAGCGCTTAATTTCTTCTGTGATATTCCTACATATTGCATCGCGATTCATTAACAGCGACTCCAGACAGCCCTTTTAACCGGCGTTCAGTGTGCGCAAAAAATCCGATTTCCTCCAGAGGTAAAGAGAAATGGGCAAGAGAAAGGCAGGAATGAGCATTGAGGCTGTACGCCCCCGCACCGAGAATAGTCGTCAACCCTGCACGCCTGATGCGTGACGTTTATTCCAGAAGGAGTTTTCGATGAACAACTTTAACCTCCATAACCCGACCCATATCGCCTTTGGTAAAGGCGCCATCAGCGAACTGCGCGTGCTCATTCCTGCAGACAGCCGCGTGCTGGTGACTTACGGCGGCGGCAGCGTCAAAAAAACCGGCGTGCTCGATCAGGTTTACAGCGCCCTGAACGGCCTTGACGTGCTGGAGTTCGGCGGTATCGAACCCAACCCGTCTTACGAGACGCTGCTGAACGCCGTTGAGCTGGTGCGTAAAGAAAAAGTGACATTTTTACTCGCCGTCGGCGGCGGTTCTGTTCTTGATGGCACGAAATTCATCGCCGCCGCCGCGCACTATCCGTCCTCGCGCGATCCGTGGCATATCCTGGAAACCGGCGGTAGCGAAATCACCAGCGCCATCCCGATGGGCTCTGTCCTGACGCTGCCAGCAACCGGCTCAGAATCCAACAAAGGCGCGGTGGTTTCGCGTCGCGCCACGGGTGACAAACAGGCGTTCCACTCTGCGCATGTTCAGCCGCGTTTCGCCATTCTCGACCCGGTTTACACCTACACCCTGCCGCCGCGCCAGGTGGCGAACGGCGTGGTGGACGCTTTTGTTCACACCGTCGAGCAGTACGTCACGTATCCGGTGAACGCTAAAATTCAGGACCGCTTCGCGGAAGGCATTCTGCTGACGCTTATCGAAGAAGGCCCGAAAGCGCTGAAAGAGCCGGAAAATTACGACGTGCGCGCCAACCTGATGTGGGCCGCGACTCAGGCGCTGAACGGGCTTATCGGCGCGGGCGTGCCGCAGGACTGGGCAACACATATGCTCGGCCATGAACTGACCGCGATGCACGGCCTGGATCACGCCCAGACGCTGGCGGTTGTGCTGCCGTCGCTCTGGAACGAGAAGCGCAATGAGAAGCGCGCCAAACTGCTGCAGTACGCTGAGCGCGTCTGGAATATCACTGAAGGCAGCGATGATGAGCGCATCGACGCCGCCATTGCCGCCACCCGCCGCTTCTTCGAAACCATGGGCACGCCAACCCGCCTGAGCGATTACGGTCTGGACGGCAGCTCCATTCCGGCGCTGCTGGCGAAGCTTGAAGAGCACGGCCTCACCGCGCTTGGCGAACATAAAGATATTACGCTTGACGTCAGCCGCCGCATTTACGAAGCCGCCCGCTAAGCTTTTTACCCGCGAGCTTTCGTTTTTGGCTATTTCGACCAGACTTAACTCACTGACTTGCGCCGGGGCAGCTTGCCCCGGTGTGTTAGCTCAAAAGGAGGAAATATGGCAAATCCAGGCGTAATTAAGCTGCATGACGGCAACCTGATGCCCCAGCTCGGCCTCGGCGTATGGCAGGCGACGAACGAAGACGTCGTCACCGCGATTCACAAAGCGCTGGAGGTGGGCTACCGCTCCATCGACACCGCAGCGGCCTATAAGAATGAACAAGGCGTGGGCGACGCGCTGAAAAGCGCGGGCGTTGCGCGCGATGAGTTATTCATCACCACCAAACTCTGGAACGACGATCAGAAGCGTCCGCGCGAGGCGCTGGAAGAGAGCCTTGAAAAGCTGCAACTCGACTATGTGGATCTCTATCTGATGCACTGGCCGGTGCCGGCTATCGACCGCTATGTCGAGGCCTGGAAAGGCATGATTGAGCTGCAACAGGAAGGGCTTATCAAAAGCATCGGCGTCTGTAACTTTAACGTTGAGCATCTGCAACGCATCATCGACGAAACGGGCGTGACGCCGGTTATCAACCAGATTGAGCTGCACCCGCTGCTGCAACAGCGCCAGCTGCACGCCTGGAACGCCACGCACAAGATCCAGACGGAATCCTGGAGCCCGCTGGCGCAGGGCGGCGAAGGCGTGTTTGACCAGAAAATTATTCGCGAACTGGCGGATAAATATGGCAAAACCCCGGCGCAGATTGTGATTCGCTGGCACCTCGACAGCGGCCTGGTGGTTATCCCGAAATCCGTCACGCCTGCGCGCATCGCGGAAAACTTTAACGTCTGGGATTTCCGTCTGGATAAAGACGAACTCAGCGAAATCGCGAAGCTCGACCAGGGCAAACGCCTCGGCCCGGATCCAGAACAGTTCGGCGGGTAATCGCGCCAGTTGGCGGCAAAAAGAAAAAACAGCATACTACGCAGGCCTGTTTACGGACGTTTGAGGACCAGTTCCGATGAAGCACCGCTTAGCGTTAGTTATGCTGTTTTTTTCCGCCAGCACGCTGGCGCAGGGGGACGCACAGACCCCCACGCAATTTCTGAAATCGCTCTACCAGAGCTATGCCAAAGGCAATGAACCGGTGGATTTTGCCAGTAAAGGCGAGCAGCAGATCCTCTCCGATCGCCTGCTGAGCCTGGTGGAAGAAGATACCCGTCTCTCCGGCGGTGAAGTCGGCTTTCTCGATTACGATCCCATCTGCTATTGCCAGGACTGGGACGATCTGGCCGTGGATAAGATAAACGTCACTAACAGCGACGCCACGCATGCCAAAGCCACGATTACCTTCCGCCCATTCCGCAGCTCACCGGATGCCACCACCCAGAGCTTTGCGTTGATTAACGAGAAAGGCCGCTGGCGCATCGATGACATCATGAACGGCAACGGCAGCCTCTATAAATCGTTGCAGGAGAGCGGCCAGCAGTTGCGCGCCGATAGCACGAACAACGATACCGTCTCTCCCTGAGATCTTGGTAATAAAAAACGGCTTGCCACTGGCAAGCCGTTTTTTTATCTGCGGCCGCGTTATTTCGCCGGGCCGCCCGCGAGTTTATCCAGCATCATTACGCTGGACGTTTCGATGTACTTCGGCAGCTCGGAGAAGAGATGAATGATGTGCGCCGACTGTAAATGCTTTTGCAGCAGTTCGCGGCTTTCCCACTCTTCCGTCCAGACAAAACGGCGCGGATTTTCCGTGTCGCGGTTGAGCTGATACACGATACAGCCCTCTTCGGCATGCGTTTTTTCGATGACGCCGCGAAACAGCTGCTCAAGCGTCTCTTCCTTGCCAGGTTTACTGACGAAAATAGCTACTACCGGAACGGTCATGTTGTACTCCTGCAATCATATTTACCAGGACAAGCGGCGCGCCTTCTGCCCGTCGCGTTTATTTCGCCTGGGCGCTTAACAGCGCCACTCCCGTTTGCGCCGACACGCGCTCGATATACGCGCTCACCTGCGGGCCAAACGCCGCGCCTTTGACAATCGTGAGCGAGCGCAGCAGCGGGAAGAGAATAAAATCGGTGGTATCAATGGCCTGTCGCCCGGCTACCAGTGGCTCCAGCGCGTTCAGATCTGAATTCACCTGCGCCAGCAGCGCTGGCGTCTGCGCGCGCAGCGCGGCTAAATCGCCGAAGGCTTTCTCTTCACGCGCGGTATAGGCGCGACGCGCTTGTGGCGTCGCCAGCTCGGCGAAATCGCCCTCGGTAAAGCGCGGGATCGCCAGATTAAACAGCGGGGTCGATACCGACTCGCACCACTGTTTAATGGCCTCATCCACCGGCGCGTCGGCCACGCGCGGCTGTGCAAGCCCATCCACGTAGCGCACGATATCCATGCTCTCCGGCATATACGTGCCGTCGTCTTTTTCGAGAATCGGCACCACTTTGCGCCCGACCATGCGGATCGGCGTGTCGGCATCGCCTTCCATAATGACGCACACCTCAACCGGCAGCTTTTTCAGGCCGAAAATCATCAGGGCGCGGACACAGAACGGGCAGTGCTCGTAGATATGCAGCTTCATGCAATTCTCCATGGGGGCGCGGCGACCATCTTGTTATCGCTCGCAAAAAAGACTACTGATGAGTAACCTTACTGGATAGTAACATAACGCGTTTGCGTGACAAGCGCGACGAAAACGCCCGGTGCGATACCTTTGCCGTCTGGCTTGCAGTAAGCTTACGCCGTTCACGTAACCCAGGGAGAGAGGATTTGCAGACTGACGCTGACAACCCGGAAAACCGCAAACCGAAACGGGGCATCGCCACCCGCCGCCGGCTGTTGAAACACGCCTGCGCCGAGTTCGCGCGGCTTGGCTATCACAGCACCAAAGTCAGCAATATCGTAAAGGCGAGCGGCCTGAGCCAGCCGACGTTTTATCTCTATTTCGCCAGTAAAGAAGCCGCTTATGAAGAGCTGGTGAGCGAATTTCGCCTGCGCCTGGAGCGGCTCACCGAAACGCTGCTGATCCGCGACCGCGTCGAAGGCGAAGCGCTGGTGAAAAGCGTGCAGAATAGCTTTCTCAAGCTGCTGAATTTCCTTGCTGAAGACAAAGCGCTGACCGAAATCGGCTTCTTTCAGCCGCCCGGCTGCACACAGACCAAAGCAACGCTGGTCAACGCCATCGCCAGTAATATCGCCAAAGAGCAGTCGCTTGGCCTGTTTCGCGATGATATCGACGCGCTGCACATGGCGCGCTGCTGCGTGGGCATGATAGACCAGATGGCGCGGGTCCCGGCAGATGAGGCGACCCCGGAGGCGCTGGCGCTGGGCTGTGCGCAGCTCTTGTGGGAGGGCATCTGGTTAAGCCGCCACCATCACGCCGTCTGACGCTTTTCTCGCCGACTGTGCCCGGTGACTCGCGCCAGGCGCACAAATCCGCAGCACAATGATTGATAAGCCAAAAATCATCGGCGAAGATACCTTCTGGCGCTTCGCTTTGTGACGTCAGGCACAATGGTTGGCTATATACGCGCGAAAGCCCCCCTGAACCAGATTATGCCCATTGCGCCGCACGCCAGGGGCATTACCTTAACGCATTATCGCTTTTACAGACCGCCAGCCAGAGGAATGGACGATGCAACACCGCCTCACCATTAAAGATATTGCGCGCTTAAGCGGCGTGGGGAAATCCACCGTGTCGCGCGTGCTCAATAACGAGAGCGGCGTCAGCGAACGCACCCGCGAAAAGGTCGAGGCGGTGATGCGCCAGCACGGTTTCTCCCCTTCACGCTCGGCGCGCGCGATGCGCGGACAGAGTGATAAAGTCGTCGCGATTATCGTCACCCGTCTGGATTCGCTCTCGGAAAACCTGGCGGTGCAGACCATTCTGCCCGCGCTGTATGAACAGGGTTACGATCCTATCATGCTGGAGAGCCGTTTTTCGCCCGCGCTGGTGCAGGAGCATCTGGGCGTGCTGAGCCGCCGCCATATCGATGGCGTGATTTTGTTTGGCTTTAGCGGCATTAACGAGGTGCTGACCGCCGCCTGGCAGAAATCGCTGGTGCTGATGGCGCGCGACGCGACGGGTTTTGCGTCGGTCTGTTATGACGATGACGGCGCGATACGCCTCTTAATGCAGCGCCTGTATGACAACGGCCACCGCCATATCAGCTTTCTCGGCGTGCCGCACAGCGATATCACGACCGGAAAACGCCGCCACGAGGCGTATCTCAGTTTCTGTAAACAGCACGGGCTGACGCCGCGCGACACGCTGCCAGGGCTTGCCATGAAACAGGGTTATGAACACGCGGCCGACGTGCTGAGTGAAGAGACCACCGCGCTGGTCTGCGCGACCGATCCCCTTGCCATCGGCGCCAGTAAATATCTTCAGCAGCGCGGCGGCACGCCGGTCCAGCTTGCAAGCGTCGGCAATACGCCGTTACTAAAATTCCTGCATCCGGAGGCTCTCGCGGTCGATCCGGGTTATGGTGAAGCCGGGCGCGCCGTGGCGAAACAGCTTATCGATCAGATAACCGGTCGCGCCGATCCGCGCCTGATTGTGATCCCCGCCCGTCTGGATTAACCCTCTTCTCGCACGTTTATTGTGATCGCGCTCTGTTTTCGGGAACGTTCCCGTTCACGCCATCCCGCTTAAAAGTTACTCTGCGCCCCAGGCCATCCGAGCCTCGTACCTACCTCTGCGACAGGGCTTCATCATGAGCAAAGTAAACCAACAGGATATCGATAAGCTGATAACCCTTGTGGGCGGCCGCGAGAATATCGCAACCGTTAGCCACTGCATTACCCGTCTGCGTTTTGTACTGAATCAGCCGTCTAAAGCCGATCCGAAAGCGATTGAAGAGCTGCCGATGGTGAAAGGCTGCTTTACCAACGCCGGACAGTTTCAGGTGGTGATTGGCACCAATGTCGGCGATTACTACCAGGCGTTGATCGCCACCAGCGGTCACAGCGCCGCCAGTAAAGAGCAGGCGAAACTCGCCGCGCGCCAGAACATGAAATGGCATGAGCGGCTTATCTCCCACTTCGCTGAAATTTTCTTCCCGCTGCTGCCCGCGCTGATTAGCGGCGGCCTGATCCTCGGCTTTCGCAACGTGATTGGCGATGTGCCAATGCACGACGGCAAAACGCTGGCGCAGATGTTCCCGTCGCTTAAAACCATCTACGACTTTTTATGGCTTATCGGCGAGGCCATCTTCTTCTATCTGCCGGTCGGGATCTGCTGGTCGGCGGTGCGCAAAATGGGCGGCACGCCGATCCTCGGGATCGTGCTTGGCGTGACGCTGGTTTCGCCGCAGCTGATGAACGCCTATCTGCTCGGCCAGCAAACGCCGGAAGTGTGGGATTTTGGGCTCTTTACCATCGCCAAAGTGGGCTATCAGGCGCAGGTGATCCCGGCGCTGCTGGCGGGTCTGGCGCTCGGCATGATTGAAATTCGCTTAAAACGCCTGGTGCCGGATTACCTCTATCTGGTGGTGGTGCCGGTCTGCTCGCTGCTGCTCGCGGTATTCCTGGCGCACGCGTTTATCGGCCCGTTCGGCCGTCTTATCGGCGATGGCGTGGCGTTCGGCGTGCGTCACCTGATGACCGGCAGCTTCGCGCCCATCGGTGCCGCGCTGTTTGGCTTCCTCTACGCGCCGCTGGTTATCACCGGCGTGCATCAGACCACGCTTGCGGTGGATATGCAGATGATTCAGAGCATGGGCGGCACGCCGGTGTGGCCGCTGATTGCGCTGTCGAACATCGCCCAGGGCTCGGCGGTGGTGGGCATCATCATGACCAGCCGCAAACATAACGAGCGCGAAATCTCCGTACCGGCGGCTATCTCAGCGTATCTCGGCGTGACCGAACCCGCCATGTACGGCATCAACATGAAATACCGCTTCCCGATGCTCTGCGGCATGGTGGGTTCCAGCATTGCGGCGCTGCTGTGCGGGCTGAGCGGCGTGGTGGCGAACGGCATCGGCGTCGGCGGCCTGCCCGCCATTCTCTCCATCCAGCCGGATTACTGGCAGGTGTACGGCATGGCGATGCTGGTGGCGATCATTGTTCCTTTCATCCTGACCGCCTTTCTCTACAAGCGAAAATCCCGCCAGGGAACGCTCTTAGTCGTCTAACTTTTAGGGTAGTGCGGGGAGCGTTTCGGCGCTCCCCTTTAGCAACAGCAGGAACGCGTTATGAATAACACTCTGCCGTGGTGGCAAAACGGGGTGATTTACCAGATTTACCCGAAGAGTTTCCAGGATACGTCCGGCAACGGCACAGGCGATCTGGCGGGCGTCACCCGACGCCTCGATTATCTGCAACAACTTGGCGTGGACGCCATCTGGCTGACGCCCTTCTATCTCTCTCCGCAGGTCGATAACGGTTACGACGTGGCGAACTATACCGCCATTGATCCAGCCTATGGCACGCTGGAGGAGTTCGACGCGCTGGTGGCGGACGCCCATGCCCGCGGCATCCGGGTGATTCTGGACATGGTGTTTAACCACACCTCGACGCAGCACGCCTGGTTTCATGACGCGCTGACCCGCGAGAGCGCGCACCGCGAATTTTACATCTGGCGCGACGGTACGCCGGAAGAAGCACCCAACAACTGGCGTTCAAAATTCGGCGGCAGCGCCTGGCGCTGGCACGCCGAGAGCGGCCAGTACTATCTGCACCTCTTTGCGCCCGAACAGGCGGATCTCAACTGGGAAAACCCGCAGGTGCGCGCCGAGGTGAAAAAGGTCTGCGAATTCTGGGCCGATCGCGGCGTGGACGGCCTGCGTCTCGATGTGATCAACCTGATTTCAAAAGATCAGGATTTCCCGTCGGACGATCGCGGCGACGGGCGGCGTTTTTACACCGACGGACCGCGCATTCATGACTATTTACAGGAGCTGAGCCGCGACGTGTTTCAGCCGCGCGGGCTGATGACGGTGGGCGAAATGTCCTCCACGACGCTTGAGAACTGCCAGCGCTACGCCGCGCTGGAAGGCCACGAGCTCTCGATGACGTTTAACTTTCATCACCTGAAAGTGGATTACCCGGACGGACAGAAGTGGACGCTCGCCGCCCCCGATTTCGTGGCGCTGAAAGCGATTTTCAACCACTGGCAGCAGGGGATGCATGGCGTGGCCTGGAACGCGCTGTTCTGGTGTAACCACGATCAGCCGCGCATCGTCTCGCGCTTCGGCGACGAGGGCGCGCTGCGCGTACCGGCGGCGAAAATGCTCGCGATGGTGCTGCACGGCATGCAGGGCACGCCCTATATCTACCAGGGCGAAGAGCTGGGCATGACCAACCCGCACTTCACGCGGATCATCGATTACCGGGACGTGGAGAGCCACAATATGTTTGCCGAGCGGCGCGCGCAGGGGCAAAGCCCGGAGACGCTGCTCGCCATCCTCGCCAGCAAATCGCGCGATAACAGCCGCACGCCGATGCAATGGGATGCCAGCGACAACGGCGGCTTTACCACCGGCACGCCGTGGATCGGGCTTTGCGATAATTACCGCGAGATCAACGCCGCGCGCGCGCTCGACGATCCAGACTCTGTGTTTTACGCCTATCAGAAACTCATCAGGCTGCGTAAGACGCACCCGATTTTCACCTGGGGCGACTATCACGACCTGCTGGCGGAGCATCCTTACCTGTGGTGCTATCGCCGTGAATGGCAAGGGCAGACGCTGGTGGTGATGGCGAATCTGTCGCGCGAAGCGCACTGGTGTACGCCGGGTGAGTTTAGCGGCGCGTGGCAGGTGCTGATGAGCAACTACCCCGATGCAGCACCCCGCCCCGGCGAAATGAACCTGCGTCCGTTCGAAGCCGTAATATGGCTTCAGGGAGACGCGTAACCCAATCGGGTTAACGCACCAGCGCGTTAACCCGGCTCAGCCACTGCGCGACGCCGGCGTCGAGACTGGCGTCGCTCAGCACATGCGTGCCCTGAATCAGCGCTGGCGGCTGCCAGATCATGCCGGTCATGTTGGCCATCGCGTGAAACGGCAGCCAGAATTCCTCAATCGGGTAACGGTTATAGCCCTGCGGCGAATAAGCCTCTGCGCTGCCGCCGGTCGAAACCATCAGCATAAACGGTTTGCCGTGCAGGCGATCGCCGCCGGTGCCGTAGGCAAAACCGTGCTCAAGCACCTGATCCTGCCACTCTTTTAAAATCGCGGGCGAGCTGTACCACCAGAACGGAAACAGCATCACCACCGCATCATGCGCCAGCAGCAGCGCCTGCTCGCGCTTCACGTCGATGTTAAAGTCAGGGTATTCACGCATCAGTTCATGCACCGTCACCTGCGGCAGTGCTTTCAGCGCCTCGATAGCCGCGCGGTTGACGCGTGAATCATCCGGGTAACGGTGCCCGGCCAGAACCAGAACTTTTTTCATTTTTACTCTCCTCAACGATGTGGTTGAGGTAATGTTGGCATGACGCAGGGTTAACCTGTAGTGCAGTTCCGGGCATATCTGTTTCAACTAAAGGTATCAATCATGACGCTCACCTCAGACGTACATCGCCTGCTGCCTGCGTTTCTCGCCGCCGCGCAGAGCCAGAGTTTTTCCGCCGCCGCTCGCCTGCTGGGCGTGATGACGCCTGCTGCTGTCAGTAAAAGCGTGCGGCAACTGGAGGCGCGCCTGGGCCGCGTGCTGTTTCAGCGCAACACGCATTTTGTGGTGCTGACGGAAGAAGGCGCGGCGCTGCGCGAACAAGTAGCCCCGCTGTGGCATGCGCTCAACCAGGCGCTGGAAAAGCCTGCCGACGAGCCGCAGGGGCTGGTGCGCGTGAGCGTGATTCCCGGCTTCGGGCGCTACCTTCTGATGCCGGCGCTGCCCGCTTTCCAGCAGCGTTACCCGCAGGTGCGGCTGGATCTGGCGATGGATCCGCGCCGCGTTAACCTGATTGGCGAGCGGATCGATGTGGCGATTGGCCAGCGGACGGTGCAGGACAGCCGCATCGTGACGCGCGAAATCCGCCCGATGCGCATGATGCTCGCCGCGTCACCTGCCTACCTGGCGCGGTTCGGCACGCCGCAACAGCCGCAGGATCTGCTGCATCATCGCTGCCTGGTACACCGCAATCCCGGCAACGGCAAGCTGCAAAGCTGGCTTGCTGACGAACTGGCGATGGAAGAACAGCACGCTTTTCTTATCAGCACCTTTCCCGATGTGCTGGTGGACGCCGCGCTGGCGGAGATGGGCATTGTCTCGCTCGCCGACTGGTATCTGGCGCCGCTTATCGCCGCGGGCCGTCTGGTGCCGTTGATGGAAGCGCACTGGCCTGCGCCGCAGCCGCTCTGGGTGAAGTATCCGCACCATCGCCTCGCCCCGCGCGTGCGGGCTTTCGTTGATTTTTTAATCGAAAAATTCACAGTGTAAATGTTTCTCGCCTCAACGCAGACCGTAAGCGCACTCGCCGCTTTGCTTTGTCCTGCATCAATAAAATCGCAAACTTGTTTGATGCAAATCACTATATATAGACATTAAAATCCACCGCGGCCCAATATCTTGTTATTTCGGGCTAAACTTTCAGCAATCCGGTGCGGAGGATATTCCCGCGCTGCTGTGGATAAAACGGGCCAGCTCCGACGTTAACAGGGGGTTTATGCAGCCAATATTCCCTGCGCCGCACGACGGAGTTTCTGTGGATAACCTGTGCTTAATATGGAGTGATCATGACACCGCATGTAGTGAAACGAGACGGGTGTAAAGTACCTTTCAATTCAGCGCGCATTCGCGAAGCGATTCTTCGCGCGGCGCAGGCAGCGGGAGTCGATGACGCAGACTATTGCGCCACCGTCGCGGAAATCGTCAGCAGCCAGATGCAGCATCGTCGTGAAGTGGACATTCACGAGATCCAGACGGCGGTGGAAAACCAGCTGATGGCGGGCAACTACAAGCAGCTGGCGCGCGCCTATATTGAGTACCGCCACGACCGCGATATCGCCCGTGAAAAACAGGGCCGCCTGAATAAAGAGATCCGCGGGCTGGTTGAGCAGACCAACCCGGCGCTGCTGAACGAGAACGCCAATAAAGACAGCAAAGTGATCCCGACCCAGCGCGACCTGCTGGCGGGCATTGTCGCCAAACACTATGCGCGCCAGTATCTGCTGCCGCGCGACGTGGTGCTCGCCCACGAACGCGGCGAAATCCACTATCACGATCTCGACTACTCGCCCTTCTTCCCGATGTTCAACTGCATGCTGATCGACTTAAAAGGCATGCTGACGCAGGGGTTTAAAATGGGCAACGCCGAGATAGAACCGCCGAAATCGATTTCCACCGCCACTGCCGTGACGGCGCAGATCATCGCCCAGGTGGCGAGCCACATCTACGGTGGCACCACCATCAACCGCATTGACGAAGTGCTGGCCCCGTTTGTGACGGCAAGCTTTGAGAAGCACCGCCGCACCGCGATGGAGTGGAACATCCCGGATGTCGAAGGCTACGCCCGCGCCCGCACCGAAAAAGAGTGTTACGACGCGTTCCAGTCGCTGGAATATGAAGTCAACACGCTGCACACGGCCAACGGCCAGACGCCGTTCGTCACCTTTGGTTTTGGCCTTGGCACCAGCTGGGAATCGCGCCTGATCCAAAGCTCGATTCTGCGCAACCGTATCGCGGGGCTGGGTAAAAACCATAAAACGGCGGTGTTCCCGAAACTGGTGTTCGCCATTCGCGACGGCCTGAACCATAAAGCTGGCGACCCGAACTACGACATCAAGCAGCTGGCGCTAGAGTGCGCGAGCAAGCGCATGTACCCGGATATCCTCAACTACGATCAGGTTGTGAAAGTGACCGGTTCGTTCAAAACGCCGATGGGCTGCCGCAGTTTTCTTGGCGTTTATGAAGAGAACGGCGAGCAGATCCACGACGGGCGCAATAACCTCGGCGTGATTAGCCTGAACCTGCCGCGTATCGCGCTGGAGGCGAAAGGCGACGAAACCGCGTTCTGGGCGCTGCTTGATGAGCGGCTGAAGCTCGCCCGCAAAGCGCTGATGACGCGCATTGCGCGTCTCGAGGGCGTAAAAGCGCGGGTGGCACCAATTCTTTATATGGAAGGCGCGTGCGGGGTGCGTCTTAAACCTGATGACGATGTCGCGGAGATTTTCAAAAATGGCCGCGCGTCGATTTCTCTCGGGTATATCGGCATTCATGAAACGATTAACGCGCTGTCCGGCAACCAGCATATCTATGACAGCGAGACGCTGCGCGCCAAAGGTATCGCGATTGTCGAGCGTCTGCGTCAGGCGGTGGATCGGTGGAAAGAGGAGACCGGTTACGGCTTTAGCCTCTACAGCACGCCGAGCGAGAACCTGTGCGATCGTTTCTGCCGCCTCGATACTGCCGAGTTTGGCGTGGTGCCGGGCGTGACCGACAAAGGGTATTACACCAACAGCTTCCACCTGGACGTGGAGAAGAAGGTAAACCCGTACGATAAAATCGATTTCGAAGCGCCCTACCCACCGCTCGCAAGTGGCGGCTTTATCTGTTACGGCGAATACCCGAATCTTCAGCACAACCTGAAGGCGCTGGAAGACGTGTGGGATTACAGCTATCACCACGTGCCTTATTACGGCACCAATACGCCGATTGACGAGTGTTACGAGTGCGGGTTCACCGGCGAATTCGAGTGCACCAGCAAGGGCTTTACCTGTCCGAAATGCGGCAACCATGATGCGTCACGCGTTTCCGTCACCCGCCGCGTTTGCGGGTATCTCGGCAGCCCCGACGCCCGTCCGTTCAACGCGGGTAAACAGGAAGAAGTGAAGCGCCGCGTGAAGCACCTCGGCAACGGGCAGTTGGGTTAACGCCGCTCTGGCGTCTGGCACGGTGGGTAAGCGAAGCGCACCCACCGCCCGACAAACCTGTGTAGGGTGGGTAAGCGAAGTGCACCCACCACCCGGCAAATCATTGTAGGGTGGGTAAGCGAAGCGCACCCACCACCCGGCAAACCTGTGTAGGGTGGGTAAGCGAAGCGCACCCACCGCCCGACAAATCGTTGTAGGGTGGGTAAGCGAAGCCACACCCACCGTTCCCGCCACCGCGACGAGGAAACCATGAATTACCATCAATATTACCCCGTTGACGTCGTCAACGGCCCCGGCACCCGCTGCACATTATTTGTGGCGGGCTGCGTTCACGAATGCCCCGGCTGTTACAACAAAAGCACATGGCGGCTCAACTCCGGCGTACCCTTCACAGACGAGATGGAAAACCGCATCATCGCCGATCTCAACGACACCCGCGTCAAACGCCAGGGGCTGTCGCTGTCGGGCGGCGATCCGCTGCACCCGCACAATGTGCCGGCGATCCTAAAGCTCGTCCAACGCGTGCGGGCCGAGTGCCCCGGCAAAGATATCTGGGTCTGGACGGGGTATAAAATCGATGTACTGAGCGATGCCCAGCACGAGGTGGTAAACCACATCAACGTGCTGGTGGATGGCAAGTTTGTGCAGGATCTGAAAGATCCGGCGCTTATCTGGCGTGGCAGCAGCAACCAGGTTATCCACCGGCTGCGCTGAGAGGCGCTTACTCCAGACGGTGCCCGGCACCCTGGTATACGGTCAAGTTTTCGCGTTTGCCGATCGCGATGACCAGCACACAGACAGCGTCATCGCGCACCTGATACACCAGCCGGTAACCGCTCGTTCTTAATTTAATTTTGTAGCAGTCCGGCAGGCCACTTAACCGGGCGGATTTCACCCTGGGAGCCGCCAGCACGTGCGCCAGCTTCTTTTTGAATTGCGCTTTAACGGTCTCGCCCAGTTTGTGCCACTCCTTCAGCGCACGTGGGTCAAAGACCAGTTTATAGCTCATCCAGATCAACCCTGATGCCCGGCCGCGGGTCCGCCAGTCGCTCACGCACGGTACGCAGCAGCGCCTCTTCGCTGTCGCTGACGGTTAGCGTTTTGACCGGCATACGGCCATTTTGTGCCACATACTGAAACAGCAGACGCACCGCTTCGGTAGGTGTGATACCCAGTTTTTCCAGCACCGCATAAGCCTCATTTTTAAGCTTGTCATCAAGCCTTACGTTGATTGTGGCCATTATGCCTCCGACGTTTCTCAAAGTGTAATGCAATATAGCATTACATATGAGTTACATCGAATTCTGGAAGACAGCTTCTAAAACCGGCTCAGGCAGGTCATCGCCACCGCCTGAAACTGAGCGAAATCACGACACGTTTGCAGCTGTTGCGCGGCGCGTTCGCGTAAAAACGTAACGAACAGATCGTAAATCGTCATCGCCTCTTCATATTCGCGTTTGCTGATGGCGAGCAGGAAAATCACATGCGCGGTCTCTTCTCCCCACGCAATTCCCTGCGGGGCCAGTACGGTATAGACCACCGTTTTGCGCGCCATCAGCCCGAGCGAGTGCGGCAACGCGATACCGTCCCCAAGCATGGTGCTGACAATCGCCTCGCGCTCGACCACCGACGGCAGAAAATCCGCGCCTACATACCCGTCCTGCTCCAGCTCATCACACAGCTCTTTGAAAAGCTGTTGCTGGGTCATGGGCCCGTCCACCACGCGAAAATGCCGGGCGTCGAAATATTTCTCCAGCATCCAGGGCCGGGTTCTGTCCACCAGCACCAGCTTGCCGATTTGCTCCAGCTGGAAATCGGTCGGGAACGGCGACATCACCACCACCGGCTTATCTTTTTCCGCCACCCGCGCGGTGGAAATCACGAAATCCTCGGCGATGGCGGCGCGCTGCTCGTAGTCGCGCAGCGTAGCGATTTCACTCACCTCTAACTGCGGGTATTTGCGCAGCAGCATCGACTGGATCATGCGCACCGTAGAGTTGCCGGTATCGCACACCAGCAGTACGCGCGGGTTACGCTGGTAGCCCACGTTATAGTGGCGCTCAAGCCCGACGCCGATATGCAGCACCAGAAACCCCACTTCGTTTTCGCTGATGGTATAAGGCGTGTATTTGCCCCAGCCGGACACCGCCGCCAGCGTCATATCCCAGGCCATCGGGTAGTGCTGTTTGATGTTGCCGAGCAGCGGATTAGGAATATTTATCTGGTAGCGCACGCGGGTGATCATGGTGCGAATGTGGGTCAGCAGGTCGGCGCGCAACTGTTCGTCGGTCAGCAGATTGTAGTTATAGTGCGTGTTGATATAGCGCAAAATGTAGCCTGCCAGCGCTTCGGCGTCATCGGCGCTGATGGCGCTCGGCTCCAGCTCCTGCACCTGGCGCGCGGCGATATGCACCCGCAGCCAGTTCTCTTCCGCCTCTGACAGCGGTTTGCCGCACAGCGTTTGCAGCAGCGCCGCGATGCCGCGCGCCGCCTCGCGCACGTTATCGTCCACATCGTCGGCCACAAACTCCGGCAGCGGAAAGCCCTCGCTGATACGCCGCACCGCCACGGCGCAATAGAGACGAATAAACTGCTCGCCTTCGTCGGTAAAGCGCAGGCGCGCGTGCGCGAAAATCGTCGGCAGGCGCTCTGCGAGCCTCTCCTGCACGCCCGCGTTCAGCGCCTCTTCGGTAATTAATGGGTTAGCGCTGTCCTGCTGAGCGAGCTGCCAGAGCAGATCCGTCAGGCACGCGCGCAGCGCCATTTCACTGCCGAACAGCTTCATGCCGTGGCGCGGGCGGGTTTCAAGCGTGAGGTTGTAGCGGGTAAAGAGTTCGCGCACTTCCGCCATGTCGTTTTGCAGTGTGGCGCGGCTCACGAACCACTCTTCCGCCAGGTCTTCAAGTTTCAGGGAAAATGCAGAGGTCAGGAAGCGCACCGCCAGATAATGCACGCGTTCCGGCGCGGTGCGCGGGATGCGAAGCGCCTTCGGGCGGCTCGCCTGGAGCGCCTGATAACGCCCCATATCGTCAACGGTCAGCTGATAGCCGCTGCCGCGATTAAGCACCAGCTGCACGCCATGCTGACGCAGTAATTCATTGAGCGCGCTGATATCCGCCCGCACGGTGCGCGTCGTGACGTTTAACCGGCGCGCCAGCTCATCCTGCGGCAGCGTTTCGTTTTGCAGCAGATCAAACAGCCGGGACAGACGTTGACTCGGGAATCGCACACCGGTTTCCTCTCGTTAAACGGGCGCGCCATCGCGCCCGCGGACGGCTTCAGGCCAGGGAATATATTTATCACGGTGATGAATATATTCTCCAGCCTTAACGTAAAACGGCCTTACCCCACCAGGTTGCGCGTCATCGCCAGCAGGCGGCGCACATCCTCCGGGCGCGTATCGCCGCTGGCTTTGTCGATAATCGAGCTGTAAATATGCGGGATCACTTTGCTCACACCCGCCTCCAGCGCGATGCGCAGGATCGCTTCAAAGTTATCGAGATCGATGCCGCCGGTCGGCTCCAGCCAGAAGTCGTGACGCGCGCAGGCGTCCGCCACCGCCTGATACTCTTCGCGACAGGCAAGGCCGCCCATCGGGAAATATTTCACCGAGCTGCCGCCCATATCTTTCAGCAGGGCAATCGCGGTTTCCACCGGTACGATGCCGTCGGGCGCGCTGCTGCTCAACGGGCCGGTGGAGATTTTCACAAGGCCAGGCGTGCCCGTTGGCGACACCAGCCCGTTCACCACCGTCTCGCGCTGTCCGAGCAGCGCGCGGCTCGCGCCCACCCCGGTAAAGACCTGGTTCACATGCTGCGGCTGTAGCTCGCGCGCGATGGCGCTGACCATCGCGGACTGGTTCGGATCGCCCGCGCCCAGCCCCACAGACAGCGCGTTATCGATGCGCTTCGCGTAGTCCCGCATATCCTCGACGGCGCTCGCCACGTCCGGGTAGTTTTTCGAGAGGACGCCCACCAGCACATGCCCTTCGGCGGCTTCATAAATCGCGCTGGCGTTTTCTTTCGAGCCTGCCAGCACGTTCAGGCAAACACGGTCGCGGTAAAAATTCGGGGTCAGTTTCATGCGTGCGCCTCCTGATTCAGCACGTCCCGGATACGGCGGAACACAATCTCCAGCTGCGCGGCGCTGACGCTGCGCACATCCGCTTCAATAATGCCCTCGTTGGCTTTGTAGCCGCGAAAGTAGATGGCGTATTCGCCCTGCTTCAGCGCGCTGACCAGATCGCCGGTGTTGATGCCAGTCACGGCTTCGTCGAATGTGATTTCGCTGCGGGCGATGTCGCGTCCGCCGCTGTCCCATACCACGCGAGCCGTCACGCCGTTCAGCGTGTTGAGCTGGTCGATAAACGGCGTCATTTTGGCCACCATCTGCGCGCCGCTCTCTTTGGGCGCGCTGAGGTAGTGTTCGATGGCGCTGGTGAGGCCGAGAATGCCCTCTTTGCCGACTTTCATCGCACGCCCGATGCCGTTCGCCTGGCGCTTCACCCACTCCACGTACTGCGTTTTGCCGATCACCAGACCGCTCGACGGCCCTTCAATCGCCTTCGCGCCGCTGTAGATGACCAGATCCGCGCCCGCGTGGTAGTAGCACTGCAAATCTTCTTCGGCGGCAGCGTCGACAATCAACGGCAGCTGATGCTCACGCGCCACCGCAGCGGCCTGGGCCACGCTCAGCATGCTTTTTTGCACGCAGTGGTGCGATTTCACATAGAGGATCGCCGCTGTTCGCGGCGTGATTGCGGCGGCAAGCTGCTGTGCCGAACACTCGTTGGCATAGCCCGCCTCGACCAGCTTTCCGCCACCGAGTGCCACCATCGTGCCGACCGGCGCGCCGTAATTCACGTTATGGCCTTTCGGCAGCACAATTTCGTTTTGCTCAATCGCAGTGGTATGCAGGTTCTCAAGCAGCCAGTCGCTCTCTTTGACCAGCACCGCCGCCACTGACTGCGCAAGCCCCGCCGAGGCGCAGGAGACAATCGTCGCGGCCTCCACCTCCAGCAGTCTGGCGATGTACGCGCCGGTTTTATTCACCAGGTCTTTCATTTCGAAATAGTGATTGAGCCCCTGCGTGACGGCTTCCACCACCTCCTGGCGCGGGGTGGAGACGCCTAAAATCGTCATGCGCCCGGAGGCGTTAATCACCTGTTTCAATTCATATTTTTCATACACTGAAGGCATGTTCCGCGCTCCCTTGTTCGGTCATGTGCCAGGCGCCCGCCCGCACGGCGGCAAGCGGCACCAGTAGATAGTCGCCGTGTAGCGTCTTTTCGTCGGCATCGGTAAAAAGAGCCGGCTGACGGCGCAGGTCGAAAATCGTCAGATCGGCGTCGGCCCCTGGCGTCATCCGCCCTTTATGGGCCAGACGCAGCGCCTGCGCGGCGTGCAGCGTGACGCAGTCAATCACCTGCGGCAGCGACAGGCCGATGGCGAGGAATTTCGACATCACATGGGCGAGGCTTCGCACCGGGCCGTTGATGCGGTTACGGCAGTAGATGTCAGAGCTGATGGTGTGCGGCAGAATGCCGAGCGCGATAGCCTGGCGCGCCACCTCAAAGCTAAAGCTGGCGCTGCCGTGTCCGACATCAAGGCGCACGCCACGCTCAAGCGCGTCGCTAATGCTGGCGCGAAGCTGGCCCTTCGGCGTCAGGATGCGATTCGGTTTGCCGTTAAAGCAGTGGGTAATGATGTCGCCCTGAGACAACCGCGCGGCGATCTCATCCAGCGGCGGCGGGCCGTTGCCGATATGCACCATCAGCGGCAGATGGCCGTTCTCCTGCTGAATAGCTTTGGCGCGCTCAAGCGGCGCGATGCCGTTATCACCCACCACGCTGCTGCTCATACGCGCTTTCAGGCCGACGATAAAATCGGGGTGACGGGCGATAGCCTCGCGCGCCGCCGAGGCGTCGATATTCGCCATATCCGCCAGCTCATTCTGGGCAATCAGCCCCACCTTCGAGACATTGAGCAGCGCCAGCACTTCGGTCGCCACGCCGCGCGTCAGCGCGTAAAAGTCGTCGATATCGTTCGCGCCGGTGCTGCCCGCATCCACCACGGTGGTGACGCCGGTCGTAACGCCAACCGCGTCCGGCTCGTCGTGATAAATCGGCGATTTCGGGTAGCAGTGGACGTGCATATCGATCCAGCCGGGGCTGACGTAATACTCGCCATTGAGATCGCGCGTGGCGCGCGCCTCGCCGGTCACGCTGCCGAGCGCGGCGATTTTGCCGTCTTTGATGGCGATATCCGCCAGCGTGTCGTCCACCAGCCGCGCCTGGCGCAGGATCAGGTCAAACATAGGGTTTCCTCAGAAGGCGGGCGCCGGAGCGCCCGCGCGGTTAACCGATCGCCACAGGGAACAGCGAGCCCAGGATCATCGCGCCGAGAATAGCCCCGCCGGTGATCGGCTTCTGCCAGAGATAAAACAGCAGCGCGCCCACAAGCGATCCCACGCCAATCGGGATTGAGGCGGTCATGGCGCTCAGGATGATAAGCGGCCCGAGGAAACGCCCGGAGGCGTTGCCAGCGCCCATCATCACGTCCGCGCCGTAGGTGGAATCGCTCTGATTGATGGTGAATTTACGCGCCAGAATGATGACGTAGCCGATGGCGAGGCCAATCAGCAGGCCGGTGACCAGCGAGGCGGCGAAATTCGCTACCGGAAAAACGAAGCCCGCGCCGAGCAGCAGCGCCGGAACGCCAAGCCCCACGCCGGTCTGGATGGCACCGCCGATATCCAGAATCCCCACCAGCGAGCCTTCGATAATGCGGGCAAAGAGGAAACTCGCGCCGAAGGCGGCCACCGCGCCATAGACGCCGGTGTCGATGCCGGCTTTGAGCATCGCCACAAACGCCACTTCGTTAAACGCGCCGATGCCGTAGAGGTAGTACATGTGCGTTCCGGCGAATACGCCGGAGGAGAGCAGGCCGACGAAGATCGGGAATGACCAGTCGGCGTACCAGAAACCTTTATTCTCTTCCATCATGCGCTCCTTATTTGCCGCTCAGCGAGTTGTGGATAAGACTGAGCCAGTCCGGCACGGTCAGACGGAAAGATTCGATCATTTTCATGTCGAAGCCGCGGAAGAAGGCGCTCAGCACGAACAGCAGCACAATGGCGGTCATCATGACTTTGGTGACGCGGTTCCAGCCGCTCTCTTCAACGCCCTTGCCGATAAGTATGCCAAGCACCAGACCCGGCACGGCGTTGCCCATGATCAGTTGCGCCGCGCCGCCAAAGACGGTGGCCCAGAAGCCCGATTTTTTCCCGGCGTCGATGGCGGCCAGCCAGAAAATCACCGGCATCACGGTGTTGACCAGCAGGTTAGCGGCAGGCACCAGCACTTTAACGGCGGTAACCTGAAGCGCTTCCGGCACGGCAGAGGCCGTGGTGTTGAGAAACGCCACCACCGCCATGCCGATAAGCCCGCAGGCGACCGCCATTTTTTTCGGGTTGTGCAGGGTGTCGGCGAGATTGCGGTTTTTCACCATCAGCGCCGCCGCGCCCCAGTTGGGAATAATGCGGTGATCGACATCCTGGGTGAACGCGCCCGCCGCGACGGAGGACGCCCAGGCGTTGAAGAAAAACCCTAACCCAAAGGAGAAATGCGAAGCCGGATCGCCTTCGCAGGAGTTCAGCTCTCCTAACGTACGAAAGGCGCCCATCCCTTGCGTGGTGGGCGCATGGAACATGCGTGCGGCCCCGGCGCCCACGCCGACGCCAACCAGGCCGCCGATGATGAGCGATTTTATTAAAATTATCAGGAACATTGGTCTGCCCTTTTAGTAACAATCAGCTGTGTTGCGTGACGAAATCCACCTTATCGAGATTGATGGCGGTCACGTTGACGGTCACGTCCAGCTCCACGCTGAAAGCCCGTCGTTCCCGGCGCAAAAAGAAAAACAGAAACGCTTCTTTACGCACCGTTTCCCGCGCATGAACAACCTGCACATCCTGTGGCTCTATACGCAGTAAGATGTGCGGCGAGGCTTTCATCACCGCCGCCTGTACCTGATTCAGGGCATCGGCGAACGCGCGAGCGCGCGTGTCGCCTTTGCCTTTCACTCTCACCGTGGTGGTGAACTGTTCTTTCATACGTTATGCGCCGTATTTCTTTTTCCAGGCTTCCACCAGACGCTCGCCCAGCTCTTCTTTATCCATAAAGCCGAAGCCCAGCACGTTGCAGCCCTCGTTAATGGCGGTGACGCCCTCTTCCACCGAGCGCATTCCATATTTGGCCTTGTAGCCATGTTTAGTCTGCGCGGTGATAGCACCCGCGCCGCCACTGCCGCAAAACGAGATACCGAACGTCGCGCCTTCGGTTTTCATCACGTCGCCAAGCTTCATATCCGCCGCGACACCCGGCACTACGACCGCGCGTGCGCCCGCTTTCTCCGCGCCCGCCGCCACTTTCTGGCCTTTGCCCAGACGATCGCCAATCACTACCGTAATCTGTTCCATGGTTCGCTCCTGAAGGTTAAAGATTCTCTTTCGCCACCTCGAAGTGCACCGACAACAGCCAGGCCTCTTCATCGGGCAGATTGCCGAACTGCGCCACAATTTCACGCGCCAGCGCCATCGAGCCTTCGGAGATCTCCTCAAACAGGCTCTCTTCCACCTCGGGCAGCGGCTCGCCTGTCACCGAGCGGTGCGCCATCGCCCGCACGTGTGAGCTGAGCATCTGCCGCTGCACGTCGTTGGGCGTTATCTGGTGGCGCTCAAGGAGCGCGTAAACTTCATCCAGCATCCGCCCGGCAAGCGTCGCGGCATCCTCCGCGTCTCGACATCCGGCGTTGTTCATTACCGCTCCGTTATTCACTCTGCATACCTGATTAGTTGCGCTGAGGTAACACTAACGGCGGGTGTTAAAGGTTTGTAGCGAGTTGTTTTCCACTTCGAAGTGGAAAGGAGAGTGGCGGCAGTGATCTGTTCCACATAAAAGCCGTGAATGGATATAAACCACCAAATAACTGTGATGAATGTCACTGGCGGTCATGTCGGGCGTGGGAAAAAGAAAATAACGGGCTTGCGACGCCGCGCGCAAAAGGCGGCGGAGAATAAGCGTGGCTTATGACGGAGCACAGAGGGAACGTGCGGCGGCGAACCGCCGCACAAAAAAGGGCTTAGCGATACTTCTTGTGGTAGGTGTTGCGGGTGGTTTTGAACTCTTCGGCGCTCGCCTGGGCCTCTTTGATTTTGCCTTCATCAACGAGCTTCAGCGCGCCGTCAATCTGGCTTACCAGCGTATCGAGACCGTGGCGGAAATCTTTCATTTCCGGGCTGTCAGCTGGCTTATCTTCGAGCTTCGGCGGGGTTTCTTTTTTGGCGTCCAGCGCCGCCTCGCGCATTTTCGTCAGCGCGGTTTTCATTTCTGCCGCATCGCTGGTCTTCTGCACGACTTTCAGGTTTTCATTGAGGGTGTCCATGTTGTCTTCCAGATCCGCCCACGCCGCGGCGCTGGTGAACAACAGAGAGGAGACCGCTAACATCGCTAATGCTTGCTTACGCATTGACTCACCTTTTTATTGTTATGACGAAAAAAAAGCGCCACAACGGGCGCCCTTGCCTTACTCACCGGCGATTTTCATCTCCGGCAGCAGTACTGAACCACACTGAATATTGCTACGTGTTTCGATATCGTCACCAATGGTAACCATATTGCGCCACATCTCTTTCAGGTTGCCGGCGATGGTGATTTCGCTCACCGGATACTGGATTTCGCCGTTTTCCACCCAGAAGCCCGCCGCGCCGCGCGAGTAATCGCCGGTGATGCCGCTGACGCCCTGGCCCATCAGTTCGGTCACCACAAGGCCGGTGCCCATCTCTTTCAGCAGTTGCTCAAAGCTCAGGCCGCGGCCTTTGATGCGCCAGTTGTGGATGCCGCCCGCGTGGCCGGTGCTTTTCAGCCCCAGCTTGCGCGCGGAGTAGTTGGTAAGCAGCCACTGTTGCAGCACGCCGTCTTTGATAATGTCGCGGCGCGAGGTCGCCACACCTTCGCTGTCGAACGGCGTGGAGGCGAGGCCTTTCAGAAGATGCGGATGCTCTTCAATCGTCAGCCACTCCGGCAGGATCTGCTTGCCGAGCGAATCGAGCAGGAATGTAGATTTACGGTACACCGCGCCGCCGCTGATGGCGCCGACCAGATGACCAAACAGCCCGGTCGCCACTTCGCGGCCAAAAATCACCGGCGCTTTCATGGTCGGCAGTTTGCGCGGCGAGAGGCGCGACAGCGTGCGGCGGGCGCACTCTTCGCCCACCCACTCCGGCGATTGCAGATCGCCCAGCGCGCGGCCAATGGTGTAGGCGTAGTCGCGCTCCATGTCGCCGTTCTCTTCGGCAATCACGCAGCTGGAAAGCGAATGGCGTGTCGAGCAGTAGCTCTGCAACATGCCGTGGCTGTTGCCGAACACTTTGATGCCGTAGTGGCTGTTAAAGCTGCCGCCTTCGGTATTGGTGATGCGTTTATCGGCCTTTAAAGCCGCCTGTTCGGCGCGCGCGGCGTAGTCGATAGCCTGTTCCGGTTCGATCTCGGCCGGATGGAAGAGATCGAGATCCGGGGCGTCGAAAGCCAGCAGATCTTTTTCCGCCACGCCCGCGCACGGATCTGGCGAGGTGTAACGGGCGATATCCAGCGCCGCCTGTACGGTGCGGGCGATAGCGTCCGGGCTTAAATCGGTCGAAGAGGCGCTGCCTTTGCGATTCTGGTGATAAACCGTGATGCCAAGCGCCCCGTCGCTATTGAACTCGACGTTCTCCACCTCACCGTAGCGGGTGCTGACGCTGATGCCGGTCGTTTTGCTGACCGCCACTTCCGCGCCGTCCGACTTGCCGGACGCCAGCTCCAGCGCCTGAGAAACCGCCTGTTCCAGCGCTTTGCGCTGCGCTTCAACTTGTGTGATTACTTTCATCGCGAGTGCCATAATGTAAGGTGAAACTGAAAAGCCACATTTTGTGAGTCTAACAGAGAACCATTTCGCAGTGCGCGCCTTAACTGGTAGTATTAGCCTCTTTTTTTGAGGAGCCTGAGATGACAAAGCAGCCCGATGACTGGCTCGATGAAGTGCCCGATAACGAAAACGATGACGACGATGATGAGATTATCTGGGTCAGCAAAAGTGAAATTAAACGCGACGCCGAAGAGCTGAAGCGCCTTGGCGCTGAACTGGTCGATCTCGGTAAAAACGCGCTGGATAAAATCCCGCTGGACGACGATCTGCGCGCCGCCATTGAACTGGCGCAGCGCATTAAGAAAGAAGGCCGCCGCCGCCAGATGCAGCTTATCGGCAAAATGTTGCGTCAGCGTGACGACGAGCCGATCCGCCAGGCGCTCGATAAGCTGAAGAACCGTCATAACCAGCAGGTGGCACTGTTCCATAAGCTGGAACAGCTGCGCGATCGTCTGATCGAAGAAGGCGACGACGCGGTGCCGGACGTGCTGAACCTGTGGCCGCAGGCGGATCGCCAGCAGCTGCGTTCGCTTATCCGTAACGCCAAAAAAGAGAAAGAAGGCAATAAACCGCCGAAATCCTCACGCCTGATTTTCCAGTATCTGCGCGAACTGGCGGAAAGCGAGCAGTAATCCCTCCCGGCTCAGGCGCTGCCTGAGCTGTTTCCCCTTTTCTATTCCTTTTAGTGATGGTTTATGACCGCTTTTAAGGCGTCTCTTAACACCGGGCATGACTTCGCTTTTATTGGCTGAATCGTTAAAGCTAAAGCCGCTCATATTCACAACTTTAATTACCGCTCTGCGTACATTTTCATCCATAACATATCATCCATCACAATTACCTTCGCAAAAAACGGCTTTTTTTAGACAGTTGAAAACGATCACGTTTTCTTAACCTGCGATCCGCCAGGCTGCACGGGCAAAGCTAAAATCGATTCAGCTAAAAGGAAGAAAAGATGAATAAAACCGTATGGCTTACCCCGCTTGCCCTGCTGATTTCTGCTCAGGTGAGCGCGCAAACCTGGGTGCTGACCGATGCTGAACAGGGCGTCGAGAAAGGAAACTGGCAAATCAGCAGCCAAAAGCTGAAGCTTTCCGGCTCGCCGTTCAGCATTGAGCAGAAAGTGCTTCATGGCGGCAAGCAGGAAGGCAGCAAAATCATCACCATCACCAGTAAAGACGGCCTGACCATTACGTTAAGCCCGACGCGCGGTATGAACCTGCTGCGCGCCGACGGTTTTGGCGTGCGCATGGGCTGGGATTCGCCGGTGAAAGAGGTGGTTAACCCTGCGTATATCAACCTGGAAAGCCGCAACGGGCTGGGCTGGCTGGAAGGCTTCAACGAGATGATGGTGCGTTGCGGTTATGAATGGACCGGCCACCCGACCACCGCTGACGGTCAGCTTTACACGCTACACGGTAAAGCGGGCAATACGCCCGCCTCACGCGTGGAAGTGGAAGTGAGCGACAACGCGCCGTATGAGATCAAGGTGCGCGGTTTGCTGAAAGAGAGCACGTTCAAAAAAGCGGATTTGCAGACCCTGACCGAGCTGCGCTACGTGCCGGGCAGCAACAGTTTCAGCATCAACGATGTACTGACCAACCACGCGGATTACCCGCACGACTACCAGATTATCTACCACAGCAACTTCGGCCAGCCGATTCTGGAAGAAGGCGCGCGCTTTATCGCGCCGCTGGAAAAAGTCAGCCCCTTTAACGATTACGCCAAAGGCGGCCTGAAAGAATGGAACACTTACAGCGGGCCGACCAAAGGCTTCGACGAGATGGTATTTAACCTGACGCCGCTCGGCGATGCGAAGCAGGAGACGGTCGCCGCGGTGGTTAACAAGGCGGGCGATAAAGGCGCGGCGATTAGCTTTAACCTTCAGCAACTGCCGGTGCTGACGATGTGGAAAAACACCGACACGCTGAAGCAGGGCTATGTGACCGGCATTGAGCCTGGCACCAGCTACGCTTATCCGGTCACGATTGAGCGCGAACAGAAACGCGTGAAACAGCTCGCCCCTGGCGAAAGCACGCGCTTTGACCTGACCTACACGCTGCTGCATAACGCGCAGCAGGTCTCTGACGTTGAAAAACGCATCGCCGATATTCAGGGCGATAAGAAGACTACGCAGGAAGAGACGCCCATCGCCAAAGAGTAAGCCGGGCCTAAAAAAAGCCTCCGCATGCGGAGGCTTTTTTATTAGCGGGAGCGGCTCAGAGCGCCTGCGCTTTTTCGGCTTTTATCGCCAGCGCATCCAGCAGTTTCTGATGAATGCCGCCGAAGCCGCCGTTGCTCATCACCAGAATGTGATCGCCCGGCTGCGCGGTTTTGACAATCATCTCCACCAGCGTGTCGATGTCAGCGCTCCAGTGCGCCGGCTGGATGCAGGCATCCGCCACTTCCGCCACCTGCCACGGAATGTGGTGCGGCTGGAAGAGGAACACCTCGTCGGCGCGTCCGAGCGACGGCGCCAGATCGTCTTTGCAGACGCCCATCTTCATGGTGTTGGAGCGCGGCTCAAGCACGGCGATAATGCGCGCCGTACCGCCCACTTTACCGCGCAGGGCGGCAAGCGTGGCGAGGATAGCGGTCGGGTGATGCGCGAAATCGTCATACACCGTGACGCCGTTGGCTTCGCCGCGCAGCTCAAGGCGGCGACGCGCGTTCACGAACGAGCCGAGCGCCTGCGCGGCATCGGCAGGCGTCACGCCCACATGGCGCGCCGCGGCGATGGCCGCCAGCCCGTTCTGCATGTTGTGCTCGCCCACCAGTTGCCACTCCACCTGGCCTACGCATTCGCCGTCCAGCCAGACTTCCCATTTCGAGGCGTCGTTAGTGAGTTTTTTCGCCTGCCAGCGGCCCTGCTCGCCAAGCTGTTCCTGCTCGCTCCAGCAGCCCATCGCCATCACCTGCTTGAGATTGATGTCATTCTCAGGCCAGATGATTTTCCCCTGCCCCGGCACAATGCGCACCAGGTGGTGGAACTGTTTCTGAATAGCTTTCAGATCGTCAAAGATATCCGCGTGATCGAACTCAAGGTTGTTGAGCACCAGCGTGCGCGGCGCGTAGTGGACAAACTTGGAGCGTTTATCAAAGAACGCGCAGTCATATTCGTCGGCTTCAATCACAAAGAACGGGCTATCGCCAAGGCGCGCGGAGACATCGAAATTGCCAGGCACGCCGCCGATGACAAAGCCGGGCTTGTAGCCGCAGGCTTCCAGGATCCAGGTAGCCATGCCCGCCGTCGTGGTTTTGCCGTGGGTGCCTGCCACCGCCACGACCCAGCGGTCGCGCAGGACGAAATCGTGCAGCCATTGCGGGCCGGACATATAAGGAATGCCCTGCTCCAGCACCGCCTCAACGCACGGGTTGCCGCGGGTCATGGCGTTGCCAATCACCACCAGATCCGGACGCGGTTCGAGCTGCGAGGCGTCATAGCCCTGAATTAAGTCAATCCCTTGCTTTTCCAGCAGGGTACTCATCGGCGGGTAGACGTTCGCGTCCGACCCCGTCACTTCATGACCCAGCGAGCGTGCCAGCATCGCCACGCCGCCCATAAATGTGCCGCAAATTCCCAGTATATGAATACGCATAGGTACAGTCCTTATTAAAACTGACGCACATTCTACCTGTTTGAGACGGGGCGAATAAACGCATTTCAGGATAATCCGCATTTTGCTGGCGCGATTCACCTGTGCGCTACAATTTGAATGTTTGTTAAGATTGTTGCGATCGCTTTACTCAACTTCAGGATGCAGGGAAAGTGTTATGAAAACGTTAGGTGAATTTATTGTTGAAAAGCAGCACGAATTTTCTCACGCCACCGGGGAACTGACGGCGCTGCTGTCGGCAATAAAGCTTGGCGCTAAGATCATCCACCGCGATATCAATAAGGCCGGTCTGGTCGATATCCTGGGTGCCAGCGGCGTCGAAAACGTGCAGGGCGAGACGCAACAAAAACTCGATCTGTTCGCCAATGAAAAGCTCAAAGCCGCGCTTAAGGCACGCGATATCGTGGCGGGCATCGCCTCCGAAGAAGAAGACGAGATTGTCGTTTTCGAAGGCTGCGAACACGCGAAGTATGTCGTCCTGATGGATCCGCTGGATGGCTCGTCAAACATTGACGTTAACGTCTCTGTCGGCACCATTTTTTCTATTTATCGCCGCGTGACGCCGGTAGGTACGCCGGTCACGATGGAAGATTTCCTGCAACCGGGCAGCCAGCAGGTCGCCGCGGGTTATGTGGTTTACGGCTCCTCCACGATGCTGGTGTATACCACCGGTTGCGGCGTGCACGCCTTTACCTACGATCCGTCGCTCGGCGTGTTCTGTCTGTGCCAGGAGCGTATGCGCTTCCCGGAAAGCGGCAATACGTACTCCATTAACGAAGGGAATTACATTAAATTCCCGATGGGCGTGAAGAAGTACATTAAATATTGCCAGGAAGAAGATAAAGCGACCCAGCGCCCGTATACCTCGCGCTATATCGGTTCGCTGGTGGCGGATTTTCACCGTAACCTGCTGAAAGGCGGGATTTATCTCTACCCGAGCACCGCGAGCCACCCGGAAGGCAAGCTGCGTCTGCTGTATGAGTGCAACCCGATGGCGTTTCTGGCCGAGCAGGCGGGCGGCAAGGCGAGCGACGGCAAGCAACGTATTCTTGATATTAAACCGGACAGCCTGCACCAGCGCCGTCCGTTCTTCGTCGGCACCGAGCAGATGGTGAACGACGTCGAGCGGTTTATCCGCGAATTCCCGGACGCGTAAACGCGTTTGTCAGTGATGAAAAAGGCAGCCACGGCTGCCTTTTTTGTTGGCGGGTGAAGAAAACGGCGGGCTGAGGCAAAAACGGCGGGTGCGCTGACGCTTAGCCGCCCTACGAAACCCATCTCATCTTGTAGGGTGGGTAAGCGCAGCGCACCCACCAACCGGTTATCTCATCGATTATTTGTAGGGTGGGTAAGCACAGTGCACCCACCAACACGTTATCTCACGTCTCATTTTGTAGGGTGGGTAAGCGCAGCGCACCCACCAGCCTGAAGCGCACCCACCGGTTATCAGCGAAAACTTAACCCGCCGTCTGCAACCGGAACGACGCCATCGCTTCCACCAGCTGCTGCGCCTGCTCTTCCAGCGAACGGGTGGCGGCGGAGGATTGCTGCACCAGCGCCGCGTTCTGCTGGGCGGTTTCGTCCATCTGGCTCACGGCGATATTCACCTGCTCAATACCGCGGCTCTGCTCCAGCGACGCGTCGGCGATTTCGCGCACCAGCTTCGTCATCCGCAATACTTCTTCGGCAATCTCATCCATTGTCTCACCGGCCTGCATGGCCAGCTCGCTGCCCTCGCCCACCTGGCTTTGTGAATTGCTGATAAGCGCGCGGATCTCCTTCGCCGCCTCGGCGCTGCGGCTCGCGAGCGTACGCACTTCACCCGCCACCACCGCAAACCCGCGCCCCTGCTCACCCGCGCGCGCCGCTTCCACCGCCGCGTTCAGCGCGAGGATATTGGTCTGGAACGCAATGGCGTCAATCACGCTCAGGATGTCGCCAATCCGGTTTGAACTGCAGGAAATGTCGCGCATTTTTTCAATCACATAGCAGACCATCTCACTGCCGCGATCGGCGGTATCGGAGACCGCTTTCGCCAGCTGGTGCGCCAACCCGGCGTTGTCGGCGTTCTGCTTCACCGTCGCGGTGATCTGCTCCATACTCGCCGCGGTCTGCTCAAGCGAGGTGGCGGTCGATTCGGTGCGCTGCGCCAGATCGACGTTGCCCGCCGCCAGCTCGCGGCTCCCGGTGTCGATTTGCGCGCTGGCGTCACGCACGCGCATCACCGACTGCGCGAGCGACAAACGCATCGCTTCGATGGCGCTTACCAGACGCCCCAGCTCGTTATTGCTGGTCGCGGTCAGCGAACGGGTCAGATCGCCTGCCGCCACATGCTCCAGTTGCTCCACCGACTGCGCGAGCGGTTTGAGCAGCAAGTGCCGAAGCGCCAGCCAGACCAGCGTCATCATCGCCGCGGTCAGCAGCGCCACCAGACCAATCAGCGCCAGCATCACCTGTTTCTGCGTCAGCACGCCATTAACTTCCTGACGTCCACGCGCCTCGCCCCAGCGCTGAAACGCCTGCACATCGTTATCAAACGCGCGGGTCAGCGGGATAAGCCCGTTGCCGAGCAGATCGTAGTAATCATCCGGGCTCTGCTTGTTGAGCGCCGCCATCATCGGCGCGAGCCCCTGGCCATTCAGCGCGTTAAAACTCTGGTTAAGCTTGCCGAGCAGCAGCGCGCCTTGTTCGTCATCCACCTCGCTGGTGAGCACCGTTTTCAGCAGTTGCTGACCGCGCACCAGTTCGCCCGCGATGATTTTCACGGTCGAGGTCGCGTCGTCCACCATGCCGATTTCCATCTGGCGCACCGCCTGGCCTGCCTCGTTGCGCGCACGCAACAGCAGCGTATAGCCTTCGTTCAGACGCATCATTTTTTCGCCCTGCAACGCGTTAATGCGCTGTAAGGATGCCGAGCTTTGGGTGAGTGAGTAGATGCCCATGGCGCTCACGAGCAGAAGCAAAACGGCCATAACCACCAACAGCGTCAGCAGGCCGGTACGGATAGAGAGATTTCTCAACATGGTGGGTCCCGGTAATCGCGATAGCTTGATCCATTGAAGAAAAAACTATCGGCAATTACCGGGGAAAGTTTATACAGTTTAGCCAGATCAATATCTTATAACTGAAAAGTTAGCGCGGCGTCACACGCGTGACCTCGGCGCTCTGGCGGTTTTCCCACAAGACCGTCAGCCCGCGCTGCAGCGCGATAAAAATAAACAGCAGCAGCCCGATGGCGATTTTGGTCCACCAGGAGCTTAACGTGCCGTCGAAGTTAATATAGGTCTGGATAAGCCCCTGAATCGCGACGCCAAACAGCGTGCCGAGCACCGTACCCACACCGCCGGAAAGCAGCGTGCCGCCGATAACCACCGAGGCGATGGCGTCCAGTTCAACGCCGACGCCCGCCAGCGCGTAGCCCGCCGAGGTGTAAATGGAGAAAACAATACCCGCGAGCGTGGCAAGCCCGGTGGAGAGCATATAAATACGCACGGTAACGCTGCGGGTGGAGATGCCCATCAGGTTGGCGGACGTGGCGCTGCCGCCGATGGCGTACACCTGGTTGCCAAAACGGGTGCGGTGCGCGAGGAAAATGCCAATCACCACCACGCCCAGCATCAGCAGGCCCATTGCGCTAAGCCGTCCGCCGCCGGGGATTTTCCATGCGAGGCTTGAGAGCGTGTCGTAAATCGGGTGGTTAATCGGGATCGACTCCTCGGACACCAGATAACTGACGCCGCGCAGAAAGAACATGCCCGCGAGCGTAATAATAAACGCCGGGATTTTCAGCGCATCGATAAGCCAGCCCATCAGCGCGCCGAACGCGCAGCCCATCAGCAGGATCAGCGGGAACGCCACCAGCGGCGACATGCCCCAGAAGCCGATCGCTTTGGCGAGGAACACGCCGGTAAAGGCGATCACCGAGCCAACCGAGAGATCGATGCCGCCGGAGAGGATCACAAACGTCATGCCGACGGCGATGATCCCAAGAAACGCGTTATCGGTCAGGATATTGCAAATCACGCGCGTGGAGGCGAAACCGGGGAACTGCGTCAGGCAGTAGAGATAGCCGAGCACAAACACCGCGAGCGTGATGGTGAGCGGCAGGTTACGTTTTATCATGGCGGCGCACTCCTTTAATCAGACCAATAAATCGCGGCGACTGGACAATCAGCACGCACAGCACTACCACCGCTTTCACCACCTGGTTCAGCTCCGGCGGAAAGCCCGACAGCAAAATCCCGGTGTTCATCCCCTGAATAATCAGCGCGCCGACAACCGACAGCGCCAGGTTAAAGCGCCCGCCCATCAGCGACGCGCCGCCAATCACCACCGCCAGAATGGCATCGAGCTCAAGCCACAGCCCGGCGTTGTTGGCGTCCGCGCCGCGGATATCCGCCGCGACGATGATCCCGGCAATCGCCGCGCACAGGCCGCTCAGCATGTAGGTGAGCATGACGATAAGCCGCGTACTGACGCCTGCGTTTTTCGCCGCGCGAATGTTGATACCAACGGCTTCAATAAACATGCCGAGCGCGGTTTTGCGGGTAAAAAGCCAGAACGCCAGCAGCGTTACGATCGCGATAATGACCGGCGTCGGGAAGAAAAAGAGCGAGCCGCTGCCAAGCCAGGCGAGCGACGGCGAGTTGAACGTGACGATCTGCCCGGAGGTAATCAGTTGCGCCACGCCGCGCCCGGCGACCATCAGTATCAGCGTCGCCACAAAGGGCTGAATTTTAAGCACCGCCACCAGAATGCCGTTCCAGAGCCCGGCCAGCACGCCGACGCCGAGCGACGCCAGTATCACCACGGCGAGACTATGCCCGCCCACGGTCAGCGTCGCGGCGGTCGCGCCCGCAATCGCCATCACCGCGCCGACGGAAAGGTCAATCCCGCCGGTGGCGATGACCAGCGTCATGCCGATCGCGAGCAGCGCCACGGGGGCGGCGCGGTTGAGGATATCTATCGGGCTACCGAAGAGCCGCCCGTCCTGCAACACTATCTGGAAAAAGTGATCCGCCACCAGGCCGTCGACCAGCAACACCAGCATCAGCGCCGCGATTTGCGGCATGCCGGGCGGGAAGCGTAAGCGCCGCTTCGGCGCGCCCGTATCCGGTAATGAACGAGGCATCACGCGTAGCTCCTTATGCCGCAATGGCATTCATAATGGCGCCGACCGAGAGATCCTCAAGCGGGATCTCCGCCACCTGCTGGCGGTCGCGCAGGATAATCACCCGGTCGGCGTAGCCCACCAGCTCTTCCAGCTCAGACGAGATGACCAGCAGAGCCAGCCCGTCGGCGCACAGGGTTTCGATAAGCCGGATGATCTCCGCATGGGCGCCGACGTCGATGCCGCGCGTCGGCTCGTCGAGGATCAGAAACTGCGGTTTCGTCAGCAGCCAGCGTGACAGCAGGACTTTTTGCTGGTTGCCACCGGAGAGAAACTCAATCGGCTGCTCCGGGCCCGGCGTGCGGATGCCGAGCTGGCGAATAAAGCGGGCGGCGATCTCATCCTGTTCACGCCGCGGGATCGGGCGCAGCCAGCCGCGCTGGGCCTGCAGCGCCAGGATAATGTTTTCGCGCACCGAGGCGGCGCCGATGATGCCGTCGGTTTTTCGGTCTTCAGGGCAAAAGCCGATCCCGAGCCGTGACGCCTGCTGCGGCGAGCGCAGCGTTTGCGGTTTGCCTTTAATGGTTGCGGTGCCGCTGTCTGCCGGGTGGATGCCGAAGATGACTTCCGCCGTTTCGGTACGCCCCGAGCCGAGCAGACCCGCGAGGCCGACGATTTCGCCGGGGCGCACTTCCAGCGAAAACGGCGCGATAACGCCTTTTTTGCCGTAATCGTGAAACGCCGCGACCGGTTTTTCGCTAAGCAGCGTGCGCCCGGCGCGCTGCAGCGCGTTGCTCTCAAGCTCGCGCCCCAGCATCATTTTCACCAGTTCAATTTGCGGCAGGTCGGCGGTGTCGCGCGTGCCGACAAATTTCCCGTTACGCAGCACCGTGATGCGATCGGTGACTTCATAGACCTGATCGAGAAAGTGCGTGACGAAGACAAGGCTGACGCCCTGCGCGCGCAGCTGGCGCATCAGGGTAAAGAGCATCTCGACCTCTTTGGCGTCGAGGCTCGCGGTGGGTTCATCAAGGATTAGCACGCGTGCCGAGAGATCGATGGCGCGGCAGATAGCGACGATCTGCTGCATAGCCACCGAAAAGCGGTTCAGCGGCTCGCGAACGTCAAGATGAAATCCGTAGGATTCGAGCAGCGCCGTGGCGCGTTTTTCCATCTCTTTACGGCGCAGCAGGCCGAAGCGGCGCGGCTCGCGGCCAATAAACAGGTTGTCCGCCACCGACATGTTGGGCAGCAGGTTAACTTCCTGGTATACGGTGCCGATACCAAGCTGTTGCGCGTGCGCGGTGTTGCGCGGCCGCACGGCCTCGCCGCCGAGATAAATGGTGCAGCCATCGGGCTGATAAACGCCGGTGAGCGCTTTAATGAGCGTCGATTTTCCGGCCCCGTTTTCCCCGAGCAGCGCCATGATCTCCCCGCGCCGCAGGCTGAAATCGACATGGTCGAGCGCCTTTACACCGGGGAACGTTTTGCTCAGGCCTTCCGTTCGCAGGATTTCCTGATGGTTGTCGTTATTCATGGTCGGACTCTCCTGTTGCCTGAGCCTGGCGTGTTGCGGTTAGCGTGATGTTGGTTGGCGCGGCGGGTGCGCTGTCTGGACACGGCGGGTGCGCTGCGCTTACCCGCCCTACATATTGCCCGCTTTTTGACAGGTAGGGCGGGTAAGCAACGCGCACCCGCCGCCGTAAGAACACCTCAAAAACCCGTCACGCCGATCAATCAATACCCCATCGTTTTCTTCTTCTCTAACATCTCTTTGGCGGTATCCGGCAGATAGAGCACCGACTCGGTAATCGTCAGCTTCGGAGGCTGCGTGCCGTCTTTCTTGAATTTCTCCAGCGCGTCGAACGCCGGGCCGGCCATGTTCGGCGTCAACTCTACGCTCGCGTTCGCCTCGCCATCCGCCATCGCTTTGAAAATATCCGGCACGCCGTCGATGGAGCCCGTCAGGATATCTTTGCCCGGCTTCAGCCCGGCCTCTTTGATGGCCTGAATCGCACCGATCGCCATATCGTCGTTATGCGCGTAAACCATGCAGATGTTTTTGCCGTTGTTCTCGGCCTTGATAAAGCTCTCCATCACCTCTTTGCCCTTCGAGCGCGTAAAGTCGCCGGACTGAGAACGGATAATCTTGATGTTCGGCGCTTTGGAAATCGCCTCGGCAAACCCTTTCTTACGATCGATAGCCACGCTCGCGCCCACGGTGCCCTGCAACTCCACGACGTTGCACGGTTTGCCCGCGACGGTTTTCACCAGCCAGTCGCCGATAAGCTTGCCTTCCAGCACGTTGTTGGCGGTAACGGTCGTCATGTAGAGCGACTTGTCTTTAACATCAATCGAACGGTCGAGGAGGATCACCGGGATTTCCGCGTCTTTTGCCTCTTTCAGCACCGGCTCCCAGCCGGTCGCCACCACAGGCGCGATAAAGATCGCGTCCACGCCCTGGGCGATAAATGAACGCACCGCTTTAATCTGGTTCTCCTGCTTCTGCTGGCCGTCAGCGACTTTCAGCGTAATGCCGCGCTTTTGCGCCTCGCTTTTCGCAACGCTGGTTTCCGCCGCGCGCCAGCCCGATTCAGAGCCGACCTGAGAAAATCCCACGGTTAACGGGACAGCCAATGCCATAGACGACATGGCTGCCGAAACTGCTGTGACAACAAGTAAGCGCTTCCACATAAGGGTATCCTCGTAGGGTTATTGTTGGGTAAGAGTCCACCTGTGGCGAAACTATAGACAAGCGTGGATGTAACTGAATGCGTTACATCACAATTCAAAAAAGTAACGAAAAAGTTAAAATTCAGAAGTGGCGGGATTTAACGCCAGCCGGGATACGGCGCGGCAAGCGCCAGCGCGGCATCGGCCAAAAATTTTTAGCGTAAAAAGGGTTACCAGACACCTAATGTAAACGTTTTCAGTAATTTATTGAGGATGCAGCTGGCTTTATGGATGAACGTGTCATGGGAAAACGCTGAAAGGTGCAGCAGGCTCACCGGTGAAACAAAAGAGTCCACGACTTTCCATTGCAGTTGGCTATAATACCTGGCACTTGTTTGCCATACATTTTTAAGGAAACAGACATGAGCTTACTGAACGTACCTGCGGGCAAAGATCTGCCGGAAGACATCTACGTTATTATTGAAATTCCGGCTAACGCTGATCCTATCAAATACGAAGTGGACAAAGAGAGCGGCGCGCTGTTCGTTGACCGTTTTATGTCCACCGCGATGTTCTATCCGTGCAACTACGGCTACATCAACCACACCCTGTCTCTGGACGGTGACCCGGTTGACGTGCTGGTCCCGACGCCGTACCCGCTGCAGCCTGGCTCTGTGATCCGCTGCCGTCCGGTTGGCGTACTGAAAATGACCGACGAGTCTGGCGAAGACGCCAAACTGGTTGCGGTACCGCACACCAAGCTCTCTAAAGAGTACGATCACATCAAAGACGTGAACGATCTGCCGGAACTGCTGAAAGCGCAGATCACCCACTTCTTTGAACACTACAAAGATCTGGAAAAAGGCAAGTGGGTTAAAGTGGAAGGCTGGGATAACGCCGAAGCCGCTAAAGAAGAGATCCGCGCCTCTTTCGAACGCGCGAAGAAGTAATTCGCCGCGAATGAAAAAACACCGCCCGAAGGCGGTGTTTTTTTATGGGCGTTACGCCAGCGCTTCGTCCCGGTGCGCCGCCAGACGGAAGACGCTGACGGAATCCAGCAGCTTCTCGGCCTGATACTGCATCGACTGCGCCGCCGCGGCGGACTCCTGCGACAGCGCGGCATTCTGCTGCGTCGAGGCGTCCATCTGCGTCACGGCAATATTAACCTGATCGATACCGGTGCTCTGCTCGCGGTTCGCCATCGAAATGGTTTCCACCAGCTCGCTCACGCGCTGCACGCTTTTCAGGATATCTTCCATCGCGCTGCCTGCGCCTTTCACCAGACTGTTGCCCTCGGCGATACGGCTCACGGAACGGTCAATCAGGTTACGGATATCCTGCGCCGCCGAGCTGGAACGCTGCGCCAGCGCGCGGACTTCCGCCGCCACGACCGCAAAGCCGCGTCCTTCCGCGCCCGCGCGCGCCGCTTCGACCGCCGCGTTGAGCGCCAGAATATTGGTCTGGAAGGCGATGCCATCAATAACGCTAATGATGTTGCTGATTTCGGTAGAGAACTGGTGGATTTCGCTCATGGTCTGCACCACGCGCTCAACCACTTCGCCACCCTGCCCGGCCACCTGGCAGGCATCGCGCGCGATATCGCTCGCAAAGCGCGAGTTCTCAGCGTTGTTTTTCACCACCGACGTCAGCTCTTCCATCGAAGCCGCGGTCTCTTCCAGCGCGCTCGCCTGCGCTTCGTTGCGCGCCGAGAGCTCACGGCTGCCGGTGGCAATTTGGGTCGACGCAGTGGCGATGGTTTCGGTGCCGTTGCGCACGCCCGCCACGATGCGGGTCAGGTTGACGTTCATCTCCTGGAGCGCACTCATCAGCTCTGCGGTTTCATCGCGGCCGCTGACGGTGATCGCGGTCTGCAAATCACCGGCGGCGACGTTACGAGCAATAATCACGGCCTGCGCCAGCGGGCGCGTGATGCTGCGCACCAGCCAGAAGGTGATCAGAATGCTCGCGATAAGCGTCAGCGCCATCGTAATAAGCAGCATCGTGCGGGTCTGCTGATACTGCGCCAGGTTGCGCGCCTCGGTCTGACGGGTCAGCGCATCCGCCTGCTTCAGCGTTTTCGCGACGACGTCATCAATCATCCGGGTCGGCTCGCGGTCGATACCGCTCACCAGCTTATCGACATGCTGGGCGCTCGTCGGGTCGGCGATATTGTATTGCGCAATCGCCGCCAGATAGCTCTTTTCCAGCCCCTCATGCAGCGCGATGGTCTGGTGTACTTCGTCCACGCTCATGCCAAGCTGCGGCAGAAGTGTGGCAAGGCGGTTTAACAGCGCCTGGGTTTTGTCACTCTGATCGACAAACGCGGCTTTATATTTATCAAACGCCGCCTGCCCCTGCGTGCCGCGCAGCAGGGTGTTTTTCCACTCCTGTACCTGGATTTTGAACTGCACCTGCGCATTCCGCGCGGTGTCGATGCTCTCTGCTATCACCTTTTCCGTGGCCATAATGTTGTTGTTTTGCTCAAGCCCGTCGGCGTTGATAGTCAGGCCACGAATGCCGATAAACAGCACCGCGACAAGCAGTAACGCCGCCAGCAGACCGAGTCGTTGCCCGATTGTCAGGTGGTTTAATTTCATACTCTGTTTCCCATGGTGTAGGCACGCCTGAAAGGGGCGCTTCGGATCTATCGGCCTGCGACATACGAGCTTTATGGGGTGGAAACACGCGGAAATGGTAGCAGTAGTTAAGTAGTTAATTAGTCACGCTAAAACTTTTATGGCAGTTTTATGACAGCACAGATTTACGGCGAATCGCTGGTTTGAACAACAGGAAACAGGCGATTGTACTGCGCGCGCAGACGGGCGATGGTGACGTTATCGCCTCTTGATTGCGTAATCACGATCATGCTCTGCCAGACATTTTTGTCGTTATGACGTAGCGAGTAGCGCGCAGCCCAGGACATAAATGTGTCGAGATCGGCGCTGTTATGGGTGCGGTTGTAGTCGATCAGGCGTGACACGTTTTCATCAAATTCTGCCCGTTCGCCCTGCAGCGCGAAATACCACGGCGCAGGGCGCGGGAAATTCGCCAGATGGCCGCGCTCAAACATCGTGAGCTGATAACCGGCGTAGAGCGCCGTCAGGCTAAAGGCCATCAGCGCAGCCGCCGCAGCAGCGATGGTGACGCGCAAGCTCAGCTTTGCGCGCTGTGTCTGGCAATGCGGTTTATCGATAATGCCGAGGCGCAGCAGCAGGATAAACAACCCGAAGTGTACAAACGACTGGTAAAACGGATACTCCAGATTAAGATGCACCAGCAGCGGAATAATCAGCAGCGCGTAGCCTGACTGCACACGGCCCTGCCGCCAGGCGCTCATTACTATTTTCACCCAACCCGCGAAGAGCAATAACATCCCCGACAGCGCCACCACACCGCCCTGGAACCAGGCGTAAAGCAGTTCGTTATGGGGGTGAGTGACGATGCTGGAATAGGTGTAACCATATTCCGGGTGCGCCAGCACAAAGCGGCTGAACGCATATTCAAAGGTGCCGTATCCCCAGCCAGCCCAGGGATGCAACATAATCATATGCCAGGTAATACACAGCATCTGCCAGCGTTCGCGTGTCGATTCACCATAACTGCGTGCCAGCGAATATGGCACGCCGTTGACCAGCACCGTCGTATGCTGCGTGATGTACCAGGCTGAGGCCGCGCTTATTATCATGAGCGTTAACGCCGCCGCGCTGCGTGCCGGATGCTGACGCCATAGCAGGGCTGCGAGGCAGAGCACAATCAATAACGCACCAATGGCTCCGGCGCGGGACTGATTCAGCACCAGTACAAACGTCAGCAGGCTCAACCCGGCGGTACACAGCAGCACGTTCCTGCGCAGCCGTTGTTGCATTAGCAGCAAAAAACCGCAGCCGATGCCGGAGGCCAGAAAACTCGCGAGCAGATTCACCTGCTGGAAAATACCATAAGGGCGGCCGTGATTACGCAGCCAGTCATATTCATAAAGCCGCATGGCGAGAGGTGGACAGAAAACCTGAAGCAGGCTCACCGTTGTCTGGCCGAGCGCCAGCACAAATACAACCACCAGAATCGTACGCCTGTAGCGTGATGTGAATGACAGATGCCGCAGGCCCTGCCACAGAAAGACAGCACCCAGCAGCACCCATACGCCGGGATTTTCCTTTACCTGCATAAAGCCGGATACCAGAAGTAACAACCCACCCGCTAACAACAATGGCTGGCGATCTGCATCGCCTTTTCTGTACCTCCAGATGAGCAGCATCACAAGGCTCCCCAACCAGCACAGGAAAGTCAGATTAAAAGGCAGCGCGATACCGTAACCGCCAGAGTTGGCAATATAAAACAACGTCAGAATAAACAGAGGGATAACGGAAAATAAAGGTGTCATAGTGTTCTAATTTAATCAGAGAAAAAGGAAAGCCCCGCCTTTCCTTTTATTGCTGACTGAAAAGCATATCCTGTAGACGTTTATTAAAAGGTTATGGCTATGCTTTATAATATATTAATAAAAAGCCAAAAAAACCGATTACGATCTCTTTTTAAGGAGGCTCAGCCTTTCTGTATGAAAGTTATGTTAGTTTCTATAAAATTTAAATTTTATAAATACCCCATCTCTTTTATAAATAAAGCTTACTGATAATCCAGCACAAAACTGCTGGTGGCGGTAAAGTCACCCACTTTCAAAGATTCATTTGTTATTACTGATGGCTGCGCCTGTATATAAGCATTAAAAGTAAGCGGGTTATTACCACTAGTCAGCTGGAAATAAGGCGTCGGTTTGTTGATCGGCAGTGGTGTGCCATCCATTCTTTCCAGGCCGATAGCTACGCCTTGAGCAGTACTTCCCGCATCCAACGAGAGTGAATCGGTTAATTCGCTGTCTGCCGTGCCTTCAAAAGTAATATTTACCGTTCCGGCGATGGCCGGATTACAATTTTCTAAATGAATCGTAAATGGCTGGCTTTTGGTACGATGATATTGATAAAGGGCCTTTTCAGTTACCGTACCAAAATCGAGATGAATATCCTGGTCGCTTTCCGGAAGTGTGCAGGACTCTGCAACCAGTGCGCCCGAAAAATGCACGTTATCTGCTGCCTCAACATAATTAAATAAAGCTAATGCTATTAGCGAGACAGTCAACAGAGCAGAGCTTTTCATAAACTTCCTCACATATAATCGACGCGCAGCGTCATCGATGCTTCAAATGCACCGGCAGTCAGCATGACATTACCCGACTGTACCGGTACCGCCTGAATCAGGGGCGGCGTGCCAATGTCAGTAATAGCGACACGTTGTCCAAAGGTCACCGGCAACCCATTCACCAGAATATGGAGACCCAGGTCCGTTTTACTGGTCTGAATCGCTGATTCATCGAATGAGGTCGGGCTTGCCGTCTCTATTACGATAGCGAGATTATTTGGCGTATAGCCTGCTGCGCAGACGACGTTGTAATTCACTGGCTGCAGATAGTGAGTACCATCAATTTTTTCGATGGCCAGATAGTCGCCAAACGTTACCTCGATCGTCTGTTCATTACTGATAGTGCAAGGAGGCGCTACCAAAGTTCCGTGAAAAGACATATTTGCATCCTCGGCAGCGACCGAATAAGCCACGTAAGCCGCCGACGCAAAACATACCGCACGCAGAAAATGCTTCATTGATATTCCACTCTCATCGTTGCACTGGCTGTAAAATCGCCGGCAGGCAAGTGTGAGCCAGCTTGTTGGGTTAATATCGCTTTCAGCACAGGTTTCGCGGCGGCAGAAGCAAAATTAAATTCGGTGTTAAGTGGAAAATCTATTCCATCCGCTTTGAATTTAATACCCAGTTCATTAATGTTTGTCTGGAGAAGGTCATTATTAAATGCCGCTCCTGTGCCTAATATTCGAACCTTAAGGCCGTAATTGTCGTAGCTACAAGTAAGTTTATAATCAATGGTTCTTTCAATTTTTCCGCTTGCTACGTCAGTTGTGGCTATAGCGCTACCAAAATCAACATCAATGGGTTTGCCATCATTCAAATTACATGCGGGTACAGAAATTGATGCGTTATTGAGCCACACTTCAACAGCGTGGGTGCCAAAATCATCTACAATATATCCCACAAAACCCGTATCAAGGCTGCCGCCAGAGGTCACCTCAGCCGTTTTAATAATTGAAAACTCAATATAGCCAGTCATAATTCTCATCGATGGACCTATTATTGCAGGGTGCCCATCAATAGGAGAGAGCCACCAGTCTCCACCACGAGCCCCCACCCTGATGCCGACGCCAGGTATATTAGTTGCATAGGTATTATCAATACTTGTGGGGGTTACCCACGGTGGGTTAAGCCAATAATGAATTGTGCCGCCAGTATCACAGTGGATATTAACATCACCGTTATTCCCTTTTGCTTGTGAGGCCAGTACCGTACCTACAGGGGCATTCGGCGGAACGACAATATTTCCAAAGTCGAAATGATGAGCAAGCATAGTCTCATTTTTATCGAGCCAACATGAGGCAAAAACAGACGAAGAGTAGAGGCTTACAATAAAAAAACCGAAAAAGCAGAAAAAATAAAATCTAACCTTTTTCATATAACACCTCACCTGGGAAATTATCATTTTCACTGATACATCATGCTGAAATGGATCAGTGCATGATAAGAGCCCGGAACTAATGGCGCATTGGTACGCTCGACCTGCAGCGTATAGGTCACGCTATCCTGGCCTGGGTTGAGCAAAACGGTGTCTCCCTGCTGCCCCATGTTCACGGTTTGCCCGCTACTGTCTTTCAACCGCAACCCGATGCCGGATGCGCCCGTCACTTTGATAAGCTCCGGCCTCAGCGTATCGGTCGCAGCCAAAAAGCGCGCCTGGTACGCTGGCTGCTGTGTACTGCGGGTGTGCGTCAGCGGCGTGATATTCGCACTGCGAGTCGGGATTTCCGGACAGTCACGCAGATAGAGCGTCACCGGAATCGGCTTCGTCATTTTGCCCACAAGGTTCACATCCGCGCGGGTGATATTGCCAAGATCGACGTCCTGCCACGCGGAATCCATCTCCAGTCGACAGGTATTTTCACGCAAAGCCCCATGCACATAGAGCGTACCGCCATCGGCTGAAACCGGTTCATCAGCAAACACAGGCGGTATGACACAGAGCGCCGCGCCGAGCGCCATAAGTTGAGTCATCCTTTTCATCACATTGGTTTCCCGTGGCTGATTAGTTTTGATCTTTCAGCAATTTCGCTGTGCAGGTCGTTCCGCTACAGGCGAACTGCAGGTGCGGGCGTCCGCCGTAATCATTCACATACGTCAGCACCGGGTTATTACCAAAAGCGGCAGCAGACGCTTCAATCGTCGCGCTGGATTTCGGGCTCACCATCACAGGCTCAAAGCCCACCGTTTTCCCTTTGACGCCAGTAGCGCCTTCGACAATGGTCAGGAAATAAGGCGTCGGGTTATTGACCATAAATTTATCGCCCTGGCGCGTCAGCGTGACTTTTTCCACCCAGTCGCCCTGCGCCGCCTGCGTTTTATCGAGCGCGATAGCTTTCGGACGGTAAAACAGTTTGATGCGGGTCTGCAGAGCAATTTGCAGCGTGTTCGGTTTATTGCTGCGCGGCGGAATTTCACGCAGGTTGAAATAAAAAAGCGTTTCTCTGTCTTGCGGCAACGACGCAATCGCTGGCGAAGCTTGCACTTTCACCTGACTTTTCGCGCCCGCTTCTACGCGCTGCACAGGGGGCAGCACATTCAACGGCGAGGTAATTTTGTTCCCTTGCGCATCTTCAATCCAGGCCTGGGCAAGATAAGGCAGGTTCTTGTTTTCATTGCTGATGCTCAGGCTGATGGATTTCTCTTCGCCGTTATAAACTACGCGGGTGCGATCGAGCGCGATGGCCGCAAAAGCTTGTTGAGTTGCCATTACGCCAGACAGCGCCAGCGCGGCGGCAAATATGGTTTTATTCATGGTTAACATAATTAATGACCTGTTAAGTTAATCGGTTAACCGCCGCGCCTTAGCGGCACGGCAGCAGCAGATTTTCGTTCTGGCTTGTTCCCTGAAGATTTTTCGGCAGGGTGACGGCGCATTGCACATTGCCATTCCAGCTAACCCTTAACTGGTGGCCCGGTTGCAAACCGCTCAGGTATGCCTGGCCCTCATCATTGACGATGCCAATTTCCTGATTTTCCGCATTGAGCACGCTGGCACCGAACGGCGGGTAAGTTCCATCCGCAAGGCGGATAATCGCCATCGCTTTCAGGCCTGAAATCACATTAAATTTGCGATAGCCAATGGCGCCTTCGGTGAGCGTTGCCTGAACCACCGAGGCAGACGCTTCGGCATCTTCTGGCAGATGGTTAATATCAATGCTCAGGCTATTTTTGCTGTAATCACTCACGTCTGTGATTACCGCTTTACCGAAATGGTTGGTGGTCGTCGCATTGGCATAACCCTGTACCGGGATATCCGCGGCGTCACCGGTGTCGAGCAGAACGCGCGTCCCGCCGATCACGTTAGTGCGATGTAATGCCGCGCCTTTCGCCGTCGCCGTCATCCCGCCGCGCAGTGATAACCCGGCCGAACTGTATTGACCGTGCTGGTAATCAACGTTGCCGCTGACCTCTGCCAGGTCTCCGGGGTGATCGTAATAACCGCTCAGGTTACCGCCATCATTGCTGCCGCCTGCGGCAATACGATAGTTATCGCCGTTATCCAGCCGGTTGAAATAACTCAGGCTATGGCTGTTATTGTCGGCGTCATAGGATGAGTTAAGTCCCAGCGTACCGGTATCGCCCATCGGCATAGAGACGGAGACATACATACCATCATCGTTTTCGCCGTTGAATTTGTTACGGTACGCCGTCAGCGACGCGCTGATATTTTTCATTTTCCCGATATCGAAATAGCGAGACAGCGACAGGCTATAGCGATCTTCCGCCGGGTTACTCCAGTAAGTCTGGTGTGAATAGTTCAGATAAGCGCTAAGCCCGATACTTTCAAACTGCTGATTAAAGGAGATGGTGTACATCTCTTTGCTCTGCATAAAGCTGCCGTTATCTGCACGGTAATTCAGATAATCGTTAAAGCTCATGAAGTCTTTTTCGGAGAAGCGATAACCCGCAAATGTCACCTGACTTCCTGTGTCATCGAAACGCTTCGAATAACTCAGGCGATAAGACTGACCATGCCGGTCTTCACCGTTATCGAGCTTCGCGCCGGAGCGGGTAATATCGAACGCCAGCGCACCCAGCGCCATCAGATCGCGGCCGACACCCAACGCCGTGGCCAGATAATTGCGGCTCGCCACAAGACCGCCATAAAGCGACCAACCGTTGCTGATACCCCATGAAAATTCGCCCGAACCAAAACCACTGCCTTCGCTATGGTGATCGTAAGTGCTTGGTCTGCCGGCATACATTTTGTAACGCAGGCTGCCAGGTCTTGTCAGATAAGGAATAGAAGCCGTATTGACTTTATATTCCTGTACCGAGCCATCCTGTTCCTGAACACGCACATCCAACGCCCCGGAGACTGAGTTATTGAGATCCTGAATGGCAAACGGGCCTGCCGCGACCTGCGTTTCATAAATAACACGGCCTTGCTGCGAAATGGTGACTTTGGCGTTAGTCTTCGCTACACCGGTCACCTCCGGCGCGTAACCGCGCAGGTTTGGCGGCAACATATTGTCGTCAGACACGACGCTTGCGCCGGTGTAACGCACGCTGTCGAACATATCTGAATTCATGTAGTCTTCGCCGACAGTCAGCTTCGCGCCCATTTTGGGCAGCGCGCGGTACATCTGGAACCGGCTCCACGTCCACTTTTTCTGACCGCTGCTACCTGAGCGATCGTCATAGTTGGTCTGCCAGTCTGCACGCAGACGCCACGGCCCCATATTGGCGCCAAACGTACCATTGCCGGACACCGAGTTATCGTCACCGCCTTCACGCCCTTCGTTATGGCGCGTCTGGGCGTTGACGTTGTAATCCGCGATAACGCCGGGAATACCGTTATCCCACATTGACGGCGGCACCCAGTTATCGGAGGTATATTCCAGATAAGCCTGGGGTACGCTTATCATCAGCATACTGTTGCCAAGGTCCGGTGTGACTTCAACGCCTTTTAATGCCGTGATATCGACACACTGGCCGTTATGCCAGACTTTAAATTGCCCGAGGTACTTTTCTTTAAAGCCAAATTTTTTGATCTGGTCCGGCGTAAAGCAAACCAGTGACTGGTTTTTATCATTTTCGGCAGCAAAAACACTGACCGTCTGCTCTTCCAGTTCGTTTTGGTTAACTTTAATTTTAAATCCGTAATCGCCCGGCATAATATAACCGCGCTTTGAAAAACGGCTAAGATCGATATTTTGCTTATCTTTTACGTCAAGCACATCGGTATTAAACTGAATATCGTCTGCGGCTATTGCCGCTGTCCGTAAACACGCGCAGATGCATAAAGCCAATGCTGACGGCACAATCAGTTTTGATAGAGAGGCTTGTTTATTGTGTGATCTGGCCATATCCCTTTCGCCGGTTTGTTTACGGGCAATCTCTGCCTCTATTATTAAATTAAGACTGAAGAACAGCGGTATTTAAAAATAATCAATGCGATATTTAATTATTGACGAATAGGCGCCGGGTTTTAACTCGTCATGCGTTGTTTTCAAGCGTAATTCGTAATCCAGCTTAATATCTTCGGTAGAGATTTCCGTATAAGGCAGTGGTTGACCCGGGTGAATCTCTTTTCCGTTTTTGCTCTCAATCGCTAACGCAACGCCACCAGCCTCGCCCGTGATTTTGAATAATCCGTCATCGTCCGCGCCGTCAAAGGTGACCTGCAAAAACTGCCATGGTGCGCTGTCCGGCTCGCCAGTATCAAAGGTGCAATTTACCAGGTGAATGGAAAATGGCATTGCGACACCTTCACCCGCACGTTTAATCACATTGACAGATTCATCTGGCATTTCGATAGACTGATAGCGACTTTCCATGGCGATATCGCAGGCTTTTGAAACGATCGCGCCTTGCATATTTACGCGGCCATTCAAGCCGATATCAAATTCTGAAGCAGGTCTGGCCGACGGTGACGCCTGTGTGGCAGCAGTAGCGATTCCGAGGGTCAGCGCTATCGCATAACACGTTAATCTGGTCATGAAGTCCGTCTCTGGAAGCGAAAAATCATACGCCCGCCTGAGCGGACGTATGCAGCCCGGTGGCACCAGACTTACTGGTAAGCCAGCGTAAAGTCTGCGACAGCAGTAAAATCACCCGGGACGATGGTTGCAGATGCGCCATCACCCTGCAGATAAGCAGAAAACAGCAGCGTGTTGTTGCCTTCCTGCAGCTGATGCGCTGCAGACGCTTCGCCAAGTTTGAGCTGCTGGCCGTCGCCGTTGGTCAGGATAATGCTGGCGCCTTTAGCGGTACCGGTGATGCCCAGAGAGCCGTCAGTTGCCCCTTCTGCGCCGGTAAACGTGGTTTTTACGGTTTTCAGCGTACTGACATCGCAGTTTTCCAGTTTGATTTCAAAGTTGCGCGGTACGGAAGTACCGGTGTTGCCGTTTGCTTTCAGCGCAACGTTAGAAATCTGCCCCATGCCGACAGTCTGATCGATGCTGTCAGGATGAATGGAGCACGGTGCATCGATGATAGAACCGGTGAAAGTGACTTTTCCGTGGCCCTGATCTTGTGCGTTCGCCATGCCTGCCGCCAGCATTAATCCCATTGCCGCTGCCAGAGAAACCTTGCTGAATTTCATGTTATTTCCTTGAGTAAATAAAAACGATTCCTTACAGACTATTCAAGAGCCGTATTTATAAAATTCACCAAATCAATGTATGGAGTATTTTATATTTACCAGCTCTTGAATTGGCGAGAATTTTAAATTTCAGGATGGGATGCAGCAACATATATAAATTCTAAAAAAAGAATAGCCGAAAGCATACATAAAACCACCATCTAAGGCATTGATACCCGCATAAAAAGGGCATAATGAAGAAATATAGCCATAAGAAAAAAATCAGATAAAAACCCAGTTTTTTTCTATTTAAAAACAATCACCAGATTTATTGATAATCCTTTCCTTAAAATATATTTAAAAATATTACCAATAATAAAAAACCACGCCGAAGCGTGGTTTTCGAGGAAGAACGATTTTACCTGTCGAGCCAGTTGCCGCTTTCGATGCGGGTCAGCCCTTCAGTTGGTCGTTGGTAAACATACATCCAGGCGCTGCCGTACGGCGTCTGGATAAGCTGGCGTTTATATTCACCGCGCGCGGTGCGCAACGCATCCAGCTCCGCAAGCGTTGTGGCATCGATGCGATACACTTCGCCGACTACCGAGCCTTCGCCTGGCACTGCCCCAGGGTAATGCCCCAGGCTGAAGAGCTGGTAGTTTTCGATGTCATAATCGCCCAGCCACTGGGCGTTGGTCATCCAGTGGCTGTTGCCTTGTTTGCGTCGTAAACTGCCGTAGACAAATATTCGCATTGCTAAAACTCAAACTGATAGAGCACATCAAGTGCCTGATCTACGCCAGACACCGCTTCCAGATATAGCTTAGGCATCAGGCGATACCTTAGCGTGAGCGTCGCCAGCGAGTCAAAAATGCCCACGCCGTATTTCACCTGGAGACCCGGCAGTACATAGCCACTGACCACCACCTGGGAGGAATCGCCCACCCCTTCGGTGTCCAGCGCCAGATTGCTTACGCCAAACGTCTCGCCGATTTTACCCACAACCTGACCACTTTGTGCAACCCCCA